>NPIF01000112.1_pt1 | contig 284905 bp, 216 predicted proteins | sample 8637461 | NCBI WGS metagenome assembly NPIF01 (sample SAMN07420641, study PRJNA396082) | bioreactor metagenome | isolation source: sample BR12 brine-fed electro-methanogenic bioreactor BR | place: Japan: Kochi | collected 2016-12-09 | reverse complement strand
AAGTCCGACTGAAGCAGGACACATGATGATATTCGCTGCTCCAAGTGGCGTGTAGTCACAGGCATCGGGCTCGTTCAGCACTCCATCCCCGTCGATATCATCGTCACACACGTCGCCGATTCCATCTCTATCAAAATCAGCCTGGTCGGCGTTTCCATTCGTCGTGCAGTTGTCGCAGTCATCGATCACACCGTCGCCGTCTGCGTCTGCTTCGCACATATCGGGCACGCCGTTCGTGTTGCAATCATGCCCAACCAGTTCGCATTCGTCCTGTACGCCATTCGTGTTGCAGTCGATGGCCAGCCCACACCCAGGGGTATCGCATGGATTCCCGTTCGGTCCACAGGCGAAGTCACAAAAATCCGAGATTCCATTGCTGTTGCAATCTGGGAATGGGCCAACATCGCCGGCGCGCACCGGCCAACCCCACAGACAGTATCCTTCATCCCAATACCAACTCGTACCGTGGTACCAAGAGAAGGCTGTGGCGTAGCCGCCCGGCGGATCGTCGTTTGTCCAGTACACGCTGTTCATCCAATCACCCTGCATCAGGCAGGGAAACGGACCGGTCCCACCCCCGAGAACCGCATGGAGGGACGCGATTTCCGCCGGCGACGGCATACGCCAACCTGCCAGCGTTTGACCACGAAGTGGATCGTCGTAAACAAAGGCAGCGATCGGTGGCCACATTATGTAGAAATTATTGCAGCCGAAGTAGTGGCAGGGTTCCTGAAGCCACGTCACGTCGTCGACCGGGTTGTAGATCAACCCTCCTCCTCTGTCGATCAACGTGTCCGCGCGCGCCATCGCCGGCGGCAATAGGAAGGCAAGGAAACCGGCCAAGATAACAAGTTCGGGCGAGTGCCGAATGCCCTTCGTTCCGGACAACGACCGGCTGCCTGTCGCGGGCGCTCTCACGTTCGCGATTCCGCCAAAACCAGTGACGGCGTTCCTCATACGTCGCCTCCCTTCGTTCCTTGCTGTTGGATATCCTTGCCCCACCGCTATCTGAAACGATCAAAGTGATCGTCGTGGGCAGGTCTCCCTGCTCGGACGCGCAGAACTCACCTGCTATCAGCAGACGCACACCACCTTTTGGAAGAGACACTCGACCGCGAAATGCTTATCCCTGACTTGCCCGGCGGATAATTCTACAAGAACGCGAAGCGCGACACAATTAAATTAACCGGTCGCTGTCGAACACGGAGGCGGCACCAGGTCAACCTCCGCCGCTCCGGGTGCCAAGGCCCGGTGCAGCGCCGCCCTGGGGGCCATGGCCAAGCACGGCGCCAACGCGTTGCAATCGCCAGATGGCGCCGCCGCCGTGCGCCGCCATATGGTTCGCTGTGCAGGTCCACCAGGACCGCGGCGTTGCACCAGCCGCCGGAAAGAACGAACCCAAACCGAACCCAAGTCAAAATCCCCAGTTTTCGAACGGGCGATATGAAAAACACCAATTCCGATCCCGGTCATGCTCAGAAAAAACGAACCCGAATTTCGATGCCACTTTACACAAGCGGTCTGCGCAGCGGCGACCGGCCGGTGAGGCCGGACTGCGTCCGGACATTACCAATCAGACGCGCATGGCGCTATCGATTCTGGGGCGTACGCCGAACCGCGCCCAGGCCGGCAGCGGCGACGGGACGGGACGGGCGGCGGGCGGCGGGCGGTCAGTCGGCGTCGTTGGGTCGGCCGGCGCCTACGGGGACGCGGTCGGGACGCAGGAGATCCGGGTCTTCTGGTGTTTTCCCATCAAGGCAGTCGAGCAGTTGCTCGGCGTACATCACCGCGGCCTGGGTGAGCGACCAGATGGTCGAACGCTGCATGCTCTTGTTGGCCAGGATGCCCTGGAGGCACATGGCGGCCATCCACTCGCGCTTGGTTAAACCCGGGGGCTGCCCGGTGTTGAGCCCCTGCGGAAAGGCGGGCGCGTTCCAGTATTCCTGTGGTTCGTTGGGCATGCCGATCATCCCGGCGCAGAGCGCCGTTGAGGTCTACCTGGGCGAGCCGAACGCTTCGTACTCCCCGAATCCTAACATACGTTCTCTCGGTCAGGCGCGGGCAGGCCTTGAAGAGCCGATAAAGTCGCCGTTACGCCGCGGCCATGGGGAATTCAAGTGGCCGGGGCAATCGCCCCGTGCTAGCATGAACAGGAGGCTGGAGGCGGGAGGCTGGAGACTGGAGGCTGGAGGCTGGAGGCTGGAGGCTCTGGCCTGGATGCTGGAAACGGGAGATAACCGCATGCAGGTTGCGATTACCGGATCATCGGGTCTCGTAGGGGCGGCGCTGGGGGGCGACCTCCGCCGCGACGGGCACACCGTGGTGCGACTCGTGCGCCGGCGAGAAGGACTCAAGCCGGACGAGCGGAGCTGGCGGCCCGACGAGAAGCTTCCGCCCGAGGCCTTGGCCGACTGCGACGCGGTCGTGCACTTGGCGGGGGAGAACATCGCCGGCGGTCGCTGGACGGAGGAGCTTAAAGCTCGGATCCGCGACAGCCGAGTCCTGGGCACGCAGACGATCTGCGCGGCGCTGGCCGACGTGTCCCGCCGCCCGCTGGTGCTAGTGTGCGCATCCGCCACCGGTTACTACGGCGATCGCGGCGACGAGGTGCTGGACGAGCAGGCGGCGCCCGGGGAGGGCTTTTTGCCCGAGGTGTGCCAGGCGTGGGAGGCGGCGACGAAGACCGCGGCCGACGCCGGCGTGCGGGTGGTTAACCTGCGAATTTCGATGGCGTTGAGCCCGGACGGCGGCGCTTTGGCCAAGATGCTCACGCCATTCAAGCTGGGGGTGGGCGGCGTGCTGGGTTCCGGCCGGCAGTACATGAGCTGGATCGATCTGGACGACCTGGTGGCCGCGATCCGGTTTGCGCTGACGGCCGACGGATTGGCCGGTCCGGTGAACGCGGCCGCCCCGAATCCGGTGACCAATAAAGTATTTACCAAGACGCTCGGCAGCGTGCTGCATCGTCCGACGGTGATCCCCGTGCCGGCCGTCGCGGCCCGGGCGGCGTTCGGCGAAATGGCCGACGCCCTGCTGCTGGCCAGCACGCGGGCGGTTCCGCGGCGGCTGCGGGAGGCCGGGTTCGCGTTTCGTTATCCTGACTTGGAGTCGGCGCTGCGCCATCAACTGAAGGGCTGAGCGAGGCAACTCACGTTGTGCATGGCCGTGCAGGACCCCAATAGGTGAGGCAGGCGTCAAGTGCGGGGGAGAACCCCAGAGCATGATGCCGGGGCGGGCTAATGCTTGAAATGCCGGGTGCCGGTGAAGATCATGGCGAGGTTGCGCGCGTTGCAGGCGGCGATGGTGTCGGCGTCGCGTTTTGAGCCGCCGGGCTGGATGATGGCGGTGACGCCGGCGTCAGCCAGGATGTCGGGCCCGTCGCGGAAGGGGAAAAAGGCGTCGGAGGCGGCGGCCGACCCGGCGAGCTTCTCGGCGTGTCCGTTCTCCTGGGCCAGCCAGGTGGCGATGCGGCAGCTCATGACGCGGGACATCTGCCCGGCGCCGTTGCCGATGAGCATGCCGTCTTTGCAGATGGAGATGGCGTTGGACTTGGTGTGTTTGCAGACCAGCCAGGCGAGGCGCAGGTCGGCAAGTTCCTGGCCCGAAGGCCGGCGGTCGGTGACGACCCGCCATTGGTCCTCATTCAGACCGGACGCGTCGGCGGACTGTCGCACGAAGCCACCGGCCACGCTGGTGAGTTCAGTATGGTCGGCAAGATCGCTGGGCGTTTCAGGCGGCAACGGCATCAGCCGCACGCGCTGGCCCCAGGACTTGCTTTCGCGGATGACGTTGATGGCGCCATCGTCGAAGGCAGGGGCCAGCCAGACTTCAGCGAAAAACGCGCCTGTTCCTGCCGCCCGGCCCCAACGGTCAAGCGAATGCATAACGTTGTCGGCAAAAACGGGGTCGATGGGGAAGCTGCAGGCAAGAATGCCACCCATGGCCGCGTTGGGATCGCCAAGATAGGCGCGGCGATAAGCTTCGAGCGGCTGATCGTCGATCCCGACGCCGCAGGCGTTGGTGTGCTTGATGAAGACGCAGTGGGCGCGGTCTTCGACGAAACCGCGCTGCAACTCGTGGCAGAGCGAAATGGCTGCGCTGGCATCGACGATGTTGTTGAACGAGATTTCGGCGCCGGCTCCGCGCTCCGAAAGCCCATAGGGGTATTGGTCATAGGCCGATGGCAGGAAAATGGCGCGTTGATGAGGATTCTCGCCATAACGCAGCCGCCGCGGATCGCCCCAGGATGCGGTATGCCAGGCCGAAGGTCCCTCTTCGGACCACATGGCTTGCTCAAGCGTCGGCTCCTCCCGGTCCTTCCAGCCCGCGTCGCTCAGTTCGTGCGACGCGTCGTCGAGGAAGACGTTTATCGCGGCATTGTAGCCGCTCGCCAGCTCGAACGCGATCGCCGCGAGGTCGATGCGCAACTGCGCCTTGGGTATGCTCGATTCGCCGCGGAGTAGTCCAAGAATGCCGGGGTACCATTTCTGCTGCGACACCGGGATCACATGGCGGTGGTTCTTCGCCGCGGCGCGGAGCATGCAGGGGCCGCCGATGTCGATCATTTCGATGGCGTCCTCGAATTGGCAGTCCGGGTCCGCGACTGTCTTCTCGAACGGGTAGAGGTTGACCACCACCATGTCGATGGGCTCGATGCCGGCGTCGGCCAGTTGCCGCATGTGCGCGGGATTGTCGCGGTCGGCGAGGATGGCGGCGTGGATCCTGGGGTGGAGGGTTTTTACGCGTCCGTCGAGCATCTCACCCCAGCCGGTGATGTCTTCGACGAGGGTGACGGCGATGCCGCTTTCCTTGAGCAGGCGGGCGGTGCCGCCGGTGGAGAGGATCTCGATGCTGAACTCGTCCACGAGCGCGCGGGCGAATTCGACGATGCCGGTCTTGTCATAGACGCTGATGAGGGCGCGTTTGAGCTTCATGGGTGTTCCCGTGGCGTTGGCAAGCGGGTGGATGCCGGGCGGGCCGTAGCGGCCGGCTGGCCGTTTGGGGCGCGCCGCGGATCGTCACGATGGTCGAGCAGACGCCGTACGGTGTGACGCAAACGCGGACCGCCGTTGGCGGGCCCGGTGGTTCAGTTCGGCCGACTTCCGCCCAGCGGGGGCACGCCGCCGTCGTCGCGGAGGGGGTCCTTGGGATCGATGCCGCCGCGGTCGCGTGCGGGCTGATCGAATTCCGGCTGGTCGGCGCCGGTATCGTCTCGGTCGGTGCGGGCCTTGCGCATCGCCCGGCGGGCGACGGCGAGTTCTTCCGGGGTGAGATGGGGCTTGCCCACGGGTTGGGCGCAGAGCGCGTCGCCATCGACCGAGGCGAAGTAGAGGGTGTCGCCGTCGATGTTGCGCAAGGGGACGACGTCGCGGGGCATAGCCACACGAGCGACGACCTGACCGTCGTTCATCCGCACCTTGAGGACGCTCTCGTCGGCCCCGATGAGGAAGACGTGATCGATGGCGACGGCGGCGACGTCAACGGCGTCGCGGACCTGCCAGAGCGTGTCGCCGTCATCGGCGTTGAGGGCGGTGATGCCCTCGCCGGTGCAATACTGGTAGACGGTTCGACCGGCGACGAGGGGGCCACGATCCAGCGGCTGGGGAAAGCGGACGCGCCAGCGGCGCAGACCGCTGTCGGTGCTGATGCGGTAGAGGGAGCGGTCGATACTGGCCACGTAGGTGCCCGAGTCGACGACGGCGATGTCGCCGAAGATGGGCCCCTCGGCTTCGAAGCGCCAGTTGAGGATCTTGCCGACGGCGGTGCAGTTGAAGACATAGCCGCCCTGCGAGGCGAAGACGAGGTCGTTGTTCTCGTTGATGAGATAGGGGCGGCTGGTGGTGGGTCCGCCGGCGATGACCTTCCAGAACTCGATGGCGGACACGGTTCGGGGGTCGTTCCAGATCATGCTGTAGAAGTAGCCGTCGGCGCTGCCGAAGTAGATGCGCGTCGCGTCGGCGACGGGCGGGCAGGTGGTGGCTTTCTTGATGGGCATATCGGCGATGAGGTCGCCCATGAGGCGATCGACGATGACGGTTCGGCTGGGGGTGGCGCAGACGGCGAAGGGATGGCCGTTGGCGTCGTAGAAGTGGGTGGGACAGAAGACGTCCTGGGCTTTGCCGGCGATCAACTGGGACCAGCGGGGCAGACCGACGCCGGCGTGGATGGAGTGGACCATGCCGGTGTCGGTGGTGAGGTAGATGCTGTCGTCGACCAGAAAGCCGTGGGTGACGTGCTGGGCGCCCTCGAAGCTGAGCGACATCTCCCAATACTGGAAGTACCCCAGCTTGCGGAGATCATCGAGGGGGACGAGGGGGTTGGCAGCCGCCGCGGACGACGCCGCGATCAAGGCCAGCAGAACAGAACGACGCAGCACGGTCATGTTGGGCAACTCCTTGGGCCTGGCCGGTGACGCATGGGATCCGGTTGGCCGTCGCCGGAGCGAGGGCCGTTGTCAATCCGCGGGGTACTCGACGCGCAAATCACGTCCGTTGGCGCGTTCCCACGCCCCCATCGCGTCGATCAACGTGAGATGGTGGTCAATGGTGGCCAGCATCTCGGGGGACTCGGGGACCGTCTCGAAGACGTGCGGCTGCGCCCGCCGTCGGGCTTCGAGATCGCGTTTGAAATCCTCCCAGCAACCCTCGTAGAGGGTGTCGCGGATGTCGAGCAGCATGCGCTGCTCATCCGTCAGCACGAGCGGAGCGCCGACGAGGCTGTTGGTCGCCTCTTTGCCTTTCGGTGCAGCGTCGGACACACCGTGCCTCCCGGGGGTCAGGTGAATTGAACGGCATCCTGCGGCTTCGGTCAAGCGGTGGGATTGTAGCGGAGAACGGGCGGAACATTCCACGGCAAGCGCCGGGCGGGCCGGTTGTGCGCGGGTTGTTCGTTCCGGCCTAGCGCGGTTCAGGCCGGCCCCGTGCCGCGCCCGCGGGTCAGCTTCCGCCCACCACCGTCGTGTCCGCCGAGGCATGGAGCGACTGGCAGGTGGCGAAATAGTCCAGAACGGCCTGGATGTCGGTCCGGAGGTCCTCGTCGGCAGTGCCGAGAGCCTGACGCTGATAGCGCATGGCGGTTTGGAGGTCGCCGATCTGGAAGTAGATCTGGGCGACAGCCTGGAGGGTGTCGACGCCGTTGGGGTCGGCCTTGATTGCAGACTGGGCGGCGGAGATGGCCAGTTTCGGCTGTCGCTTGGCCATGTCGGGCAGTTGGAGCATGAGGTGGCCGATCTTGACGAGGGCGTCGGCGTTGTCGGCGTGCTTCTGGATGAAGCTCTTGGCCCAGGACTCGAGCCGGTCGCCGGCGTTCATCTCCTCGACGAGGATCACGAGCTTGTACTGCATGGCCTCGAAGTTGCCGGGATCGACCTCGAGCATGCGGTCGGTGGCGGCGAGGGCCTCGTCCCAGTTGCCGGCGTTGGCGGCGAGGTAGAACTCGTTGGTGAGGCGTTCGAGTTTGGCCTGCATGGCGGCGCGTTCGGCGGCGGCCTGCATGTCGAAGCGGTCGTTGAGCAGATCCAGGACGACCTGCTTCATTTCGGGCATTGCGGGGTGGCCGGTCCAGACGACCTTGCCCTCCTTACTAATGACGACCGCGTGGGGCAGGCCGTAGGCCTGGTAGGTCATGGTGGTCTGCATGGTGCTGTCGAAGGCGACGGGGTAGTCCATTTTCTCGCCTTGGCGGCTGACGAAATCGCGGACGGTGGCGAGATCCTGCCCCCGGCCGGCGTCGGTCAAGCCGACGACGATGAGGCCTTCGTCTTTGTGCTCCTGGTAGAACTTGGTCGTTTCGGGGATCAACTGGATGCAGGGGGGGCACCAGGTGGCCCAGAACTCGATCATGATGACCTTGCCCTTGCCATCTTCGAGGACGTCCATGGGTTTGCCCTTGACCCAGTCGGTGATGGTGAGCTTGGGGGCGGGCTGACCAATTTCGAGCGCATGGCTCGGCACGGCCACGATTGACATCATCAAAGTTGCCAAGACGAAGGACAACGCGTTCCGCATGATCACATCCTCTAACAAGATTCGTTGACCCGTTCACGGTCACCGCAGACCGGGGGACCGCATCGCGGGTGAAGAACGCCGATTATTCACCAAAGCGCCGGGTCTGTCCACACGCCGCGGGTGCGCTGCGGCGCAACATACGCAGGATCATATGCTTAACTGCGAGAAAGGGTTCGGGGCGAGCGTGTGGTTTGTTGTCAGCGGAGCGGATGGGCTACGTCGAGAGGCTGCGCAGGCGGCGGCAGGCCTCTTCCAGGTCGGCCTGCTTCTTCGCGAAACAGAAACGTAACTGGGTTTCGCCGTCGGCGGGGTCGGCGTAGAAGGGCGCGCCCGGCACGGTGGCCACACCTACGTCTTCGAGGATGGTCTCGGCCGCGGCGAGTGCAGACGGATACCGGTCGCGGCCGAAATCCGCCATCACGTAGAACGCGCCCTGGGGGGTGTATGGCTCGAAACCGATCTGGCGGAGGGTGTCGGTGAGCAGGTCGCGTTTTCGGCGATAGTCGGCCCGCATGGTGTCGTAGTATGCATCCGGGAGGTGGAGGCCGGCGAGCACGCCGTGTTGCATGGGGGCGGGTGCGCAGATGTAGAACAGGTCGTTGATGACGAGCACCTTGGCGATGACGTCGGCGGGTCCCACGGCGTAGCCGATGCGCCAGCCGGTGACCGCGTAGGTCTTGGAGGGGCCGCTGAGGGTGATGGTGCGTCCTTCGGCCTGCGGCAGGGTGGCGATGCTGACGTGGGGGGCGTCGTAGGTGATGTACTCGTAGATTTCGTCGGTGACGATCCAGACGTTGTGGCGGCGGGCCAGTTCGGCGATGTGCGTTAACTCCCCTGGGGAGAAGACTTTGCCCGTGGGGTTGACCGGCGTGTTGACGAGGACCATGCGGGTCCGGGGGGTGAAGGCACGCTCGAGTTCGGCGGGGTCATAGGCCCAGTCGGGCGGGTGGGTGTTCACGTAGCGGACGGTGACGCCGAGCATGGCCAGGGCGCCGGTGTAGTAGGTGTAATAGGGGGAGAAGGTGATGACCTCGTCGCCGGGGTTGAGCAGGGCCATGGCGACGCAGCCGAAAGCGCCTGCGGACCCGACGGTGACGGCGATGTCGGTGGCGGGATCGCAGGAAATGCCGTTGAAGCGGAGCATCTTGGCGGCGATGGCGGCGCGGAGGTCGGCGTTGCCGGCGAGGTTGGTGTAGATGGCCTGATCGTCGGCGATGGCCTGCTGGGCCGCGGATTTCACCTCGGGCGGGGCGGGCAGGTCGCAGACGCCCTGGGAGAGGTTGATGCCGCCGATTTCCGCGCAGCGGGCGCTGAGTCGTCGAAGCGCGGTCTGGCGGAGGTCGCGGACGCGGTCGGCGAGCGGTGGCGTGGGTCGGGCCGGGGTCGGTTGGTTGGCGGGATGTGTGCTCATTGGTTGCGGCCTGGCCTAGTACGTGAGGTCCAGGAGGTTGAGGGTGGGCGTCTTCGCATTGGTTGCGTCGGCGGTGTCGGTGACCGGCGCCTGGGCGATGTAGATGGCGAGGATAAAGAGCACGATCATGGTGAACAGGCCCTGAACCAGGAATCGCATCGGTCGACCTCGTTGTGGGGCGTGTGGGGAGCCAGGAAGAACACGGTTCACGGGTGCGGGTCGGTGCTCCCGTCGCGCCGGTCCCGCGGGCGACATTAGACCGGCGGTGGTGCGCGGCGTCAATCGTCGGAGTGGCGAGGAAGAACGGAGTCGCACGGCGGATGCGGCGCGTAATTGACGATTGATGCTGAAGTTACGTTTGGTTGTGCCCAGGCGCTGAGCGTGTGGGGAACTTGGCAAGGGCAGCGTGTGAAACTGGGGTTATCTGTGATTAATTTTGCGCCAGGGATTTTCTGCGACTTCTTTTTTGCAGGCGGGCGTGCTTTGGGGTGGCCGTTGGTTCGGAACTTGCGCGCGTTGGCGTGGTGTGAATCCCTGGCCTTGCAGGCTGTGATATCCGGCGGCACAGCGCTTCCTGATTGCCCGCCTGCGGATGTGGTGTATGGTGATTGTGGTGGCTGACACGTCACCGTCGACTCAAGTGCCCAAGGTTGATCCTGCGGTACCCCGGTCGAAGCGTTGCAGGCGGTTCGTAGAGCAGGGCAGATGGCCGGTAACGGTCGGTCGCCTGCGAGGTGAATCCATAAGCCAGAACCGCCGGCGCTTCTCATCCGTGGGATCAAGCAGGCACGCAAACCCTAAGAGGGTTGTCCGGCTTCGTGCATCGGCTCGCTGGTGTTGCGGACGTCGGGCCAGTCGGTCGCTGATGGATACCCTGAGGCGCGGGTGCGGCGCTGCTCTTCGAGCGGCGGCAATCCAAGCGCGAGAGGGGAGTTCCGGGTGGAAATCCGGACAAGGCGGTCGGCGCAGAGCCCTGGAAGGGCAGAATCCCAGGGGAGCATCCAGCCAGTTGCGGGCTAAACACCCGTCAACGGCCAGGGACTCTTGTGAGGGCCAAAGCCTGGAAGTCGAGGTCTTGTGCACCGGTTCGCGGGTTCGCCCGCGGGAGATCGCTCAGGACTAACGGCATGCGGGTTCGGCGGATGCGGAAACGCGTTGGCCACCTTGTGAGAGGGGAAAGCTCCGGAGGGACAAATCCCAGGAACGCTGTCGGGATGAAACAAGCCCGGCCAGGTTTCGGGGGGAGCAAGCCGTCAAGAGGGTAGCCAAACCCTGGAGGCGGAACGTAGCGGGCACTGGCACGGCCCGCGGCAAGTGGACCCCCGTTGCCGGCATGTGTTGTAGGGAGCGAAAGCCCAGGAGAGGAGCCGGTCGGTTCCGTGCCTCGTGTACGGCGGCGCGGCTAGGTGCAGCCGAGAAAGACTCTGGAGGAACGCTTAAGTCGATGAGAGGTGTGCGTCTGAGTCACTAAACTGGCTCGGCCGATGTTCGCTCGCGGAAAACCACAAGGCCGAGGAAAAGGCCAACGGCGAAGTGGGAACGCGAACCAATATCCGCGCTACGCGGCGAGCATAGCACTCTGGACGACGAGTGAATTCCACGAGAGGATGCGATCGGGCGGCGACGTCCGGTATGCTGGGCGGTTGCACTGAAGACTCTGAAGGGCGCAGGTAGTCGCGGACGGTCAGCCACTTTTTTGTGCCATTCTCGAAGCGGGTCGCGCGGTGAAGAGCCGTGGCGGCCCGTTTCGCTGCGCGCGGGGCGTTGTCGAGGGGCTTGAGCACGATCGGCGACGTGAGCGGGATTGGGCGTGCAGGTGAAGGCGGGCACGGCCCGCCCTACAAATTCGCTTAGCGGTGGGGTGCATTCATCGAGCAGGGCGGCGCGCAGGGGACTATGGGGCGGCGGTGCGGGAGGCGGTCGCGGCCGCGTATGCCAGCAGCGCCCAGCCGGCGAGCAGCCCCCCGCCGCCGATGGGCGTGACGGCGCCGAGCTTGGGCATATTCAGCAGGGCCATCGCGTAGAGGCTGAATGAGAAAACCACAGCGCCGAGGGCGAAGCACCAGCCGGCGGCGGATGCTGCGCCCGATGGTTGGCGCGCCGCCAGCCAGGCGACCGCGAACAGGGCCAGGGCGTGGTACATCTCGTAGCGGGCGCCGGTTTCCCAGTTGGCGAGCATCTTTTCAGAGAGCCGGTCGCGCAGTCCATGCGCGCCGAACGCGCCGCACGCGACTGAAATGAAGCCATGCACCGCCGCGAGTACCATCCAGGTTTTCCACATGTTTGCATTCTCCGATTGCGGTTGGTCTTCTCGCTGGGTTGAGTCGGGCGGTGCGATTGCCGCCGGGGCCGAGGGCGTCAGGGCCGCGGGGGTGCGTCGTCATTGTGGCTTTGGCCGTCGTCGAGGCTTTGGCGTTCGTCGGTGACGTCGCGGTATTCCACGTCGATGATGTCGTCGGGGGCGCCGTGGGGTTCGTCGCCGGCCGTGTACATGGCGAAGTTCACTCCCGGCCCGGTGACCACCAGTCGCCGTTTGAAATACGAGGCCAGGCCCCGCCCGATCAGGCCGCGGAGCGGCGGGACGAGGAGGGCGAAGCCGACCAGATCGGTGATCACGCCCGGGGTGACGAGGAGCGCGCCGGCGATGAGGATGAGCAGGCCGCTGAGCATTTCGTTGGCCGGAATGCCGCCCTGGGCGAGGGTGCGCTGGATACGGTTGAGGGCTTGCAGTCCCTCGTGGCGAGCGAGGGCGGCGCCGACGAGGCCGGTAAGAAGGACCAGTGCGACGGTCGGGCCCGCGTGGATGACCGATCCAATGCGAATGAGCAGCCAGATCTCCAGGATGGGTACCAAGGTGAAGGCGAGCAGGAGGTAGAAGAACATGGGCGTCAGACTTCCTTTCCGCGAATGCGCCGGGGCGGCCGGGGCCAGACGAGCCTGACGGGCCGGATTTCTGCACGACGGCCGGCGTGGTTCGCTGCTCCAAGGAGCTTATCACGCCCCCGGAGAAGCGGCCATCCGCGGGGCGGGTAGGATTGTGCAGGTGCGTTATAATTCGCTCATGCAGACCGCTTCCAATTCCACCGCGACCGTGCCGGGCCCCTGGGTCAAGCTCCGCTCCGGCGCGTACCAGACGTTTATTTACAAACGGATGATCCGGGAGGCCTCGGCGGACGCTCGGCCCGGCGATTGCGTGACCGTGATCGACAAACACGACGCGGTGTTCGGCCATGCCCTGTACAACCCACGCTCGCAGATCGCCCTGCGGATGCTCAACTTCGACGCAACGCCGGTGGACGAGGCTTTCTGGCGACGGCGTATTGCGCATGCGACGGCCTTGCGGCGGGATCTTCTCCGCCTGGGGGAGACGACCGACGCATATCGGCTGATGCACGCCGAGGGCGACGGGCTCTCGGGCTTGATCGTCGATCGCTACGGCGAGGTGCTCAGCGTGGAGATCTTCAGCCTGGGGATGTGGCGGCGGATCGAGGAGTTGCTGCCGATGCTGCACGAGGCGGCGGGGACGAGCCAGCACCGGGTACAGGTGGATGAGCGGGTTCAGCAGCAGGAAGGATTCGCGGCGGACGTGCTGCGCTCGGAGGGACTGCGGGAGTCGGTGAACATCACGGAGCACGGGGTGCGCTTCCGGGTGGATTTCGCGGCCGGTCACAAGACGGGGTTTTTCTGCGACCAGCGGGAGAACCGCAAGCGGCTGGCGGGCCTGGCGGGCGATGCGGACGTCCTGGACGTCTGCTGCTACAGCGGCGGATTCGGCATCTACGCGATGGCGCTCGGAGGGGCCCGCGAGGTGACCTGCGTGGATCTGGACGAGGCCGCCATCGAAATGGCGAAGCGCAACGCGAACCTGAACCAGGCGCGGGTTAACACGGTGCACGCGGATGCGTTCGGCTACATGCGGCAGATGCAGACGAACGGTCGGCGCTACGGCGTGGTGGTGCTGGATCCGCCCAAGCTGATCTTCGGTCGGCGCGACAGTGGAGAGGGGCGGGGCAAGTACATGGATCTGAACCGGCTGGCGGCGGGGCTGGTCGCGCCCGGCGGCCTTCTGCTCACCTGCTCGTGCAGTGGGGCGTTGGAGCGCGACGCGTTCACCAACCTGGCGGTGAATGCGGTGCAGCAGGCGGGGCGTGCGTGCCAGGTTCTGGACGTATCCGGTCCAGGCCTGGATCATCCGGTGGCGCCGCGGTGTCCGGAATCGGCGTATCTCAAGGCGGTGTGGTTGCGGTTGGAGTAGGTCAACCAGTGTCATGAGCCCCGGACTGGGAGAAATCGTGATCGTCGTCGGGGCGTGCATTGCGCTCTTTGGGGCGCTGGCCGGCCGATCGCCCTGGCTGCGCCAGCTCTGGAAGGAGATTGTGGACGCGGTTCGCGGCTGGGATGCGGAGCGGTGCCAGAACTGCGGGGCGGATCTTGCGGACGTTGCGGGGCCACGCTGCCCGAAGTGTGGGGCGCTGAAGGGGTACCGACCGCCGCGCGATCATGAACGCTGAGCGTTCAGGGCGATCGGGAAACCGTTCCCCATTCAGTTGTAAGAGTGTTTCCTTGGCTTGGCAGAGGCCGGCTGAAAGGCCGGTCCGACAGGAGTGCGGGGAGGCTTGCAGGTGCCTGAGTGTTTCTTCGTCAGCGATTTGCACGGTCACACCAACCGTTATGCCCTGCTGTTTCAACGGATCGAGGAGGAGGCCCCGGCGGCGGTGTTCCTGGGGGGGGACCTGCTGCCTTCGGGGTTCTTGCCGGCAACCAGCCTGGACCTGGGACACCGTGACTTCGTGAACGGGTATCTCGCGGCCGAATTCGGTCGGCTGCGCGAGCGGATGGGGGAGCGGTATCCGCGGGTGTTTCTGATCCTGGGCAACGACGACCCGCGGGCGCAGGAGGCGGCATTCATCGATGCGGCGAGCCGCGGGGTGTGGACGTATATTCATGATCGACGCGTCGCGTTCGCCGGGCGATGCGTGTATGGCTACGCGTTCGTGCCGCCGACGCCGTTTGCCCTGAAGGACTGGGAGCGTTACGACGTTTCGCGGCACGTCGATCCGGGTTGCGTTTCGCCGGAGGAGGGGAGCCGATCCACGCCGGTGGCGGAGCACCACGTGCGCTATGCGACCATGCAGGAGGATCTGTTCAGTCTCGTCGGCGGCGCCGAAGCCGAGGTGCGGCGGTCGATCGTGCTGTTTCACGCCCCGCCGTACCAGACGCCGCTGGATCGGGCGGCGCTGGACGGGAAGATGATCGATTATGCACCGCTGGACGTGCACGTGGGGAGCATTGCGATTCATCGGCTGATCGACGCGCGTCAGCCGGCGGTGACGCTGCACGGGCACGTGCACGAAGCCGCGCGGTTGACCGGCACGTGGCGGACGACCTTGGGGGCGACGCACTGCTTCACCGCGGCGCATGACGGGCCGGAACTGGCGCTGGTGCGGTTTGATCCGGACGATCCGGAGAAGGCGACGCGCACGCTGGAGTCGTGACGGGGCTACGACGGACGCAGCGCTGTCTGGGTCTTCAATTCTGCATTTCTCCCATTCGTCACTCCGCGGCGTGGACGCGGCGGTCGGTGGTTTCGACCGGGCGGACGCCGCGCTCGGCCAGGTGGTGTTTGAGCGGCAGGGGCCGGGCCGCATCGGTGACCGCGTCGATTTTGACGGCGTAACTGGTGCCCTTGGCAATGTCCTGATCGGTGACCAGGTGGGCGTCGAGCAGGCCCTCGGTGAGGTAGCCGGTGCGCAGGTAGTTGAGTTCGGCGAGGCACTTGCTCCAGCCGTCGAGCCAGTGGGTGAGAGCGGTGCGGGCGGCACCGTCGCCGCGGAAGTGGATGAGCACGTCGATGTCGCTGGCGGGTCCGGCGGTGGCGTTTTTGGTGCTGCCGAAGACGTAGAAGCCGTAGACGCCGTAGGGCTCGGGGCCGAGCTGGGCGGCGATGCGTTCGGCCATGCGGAGGCGCCAGCGCCAGTGCTGGGCCTGGGGGGCTTCGACGGCGGCCTCGACCTCGTCGAAGGAGTCGAGCTCCCGGGCGGCTTGGGGGACGAGGACGCCGACGGCCTCATCGAGGTCGGCGTTCATGAGGATGCGGAGGACCTGCCCGTCGGTGTTCTGGGGCACGTCGATCACGTGGATCACATCGAAGAGATGGGCGAATTCCGGGGCGAGTTCGGCGAGGATGTTCTTGGAGCTGGTGAGCAGTCGTTCGTTGAAGACGGCCGACTCCTCATCGGGGTAGAGGGGCAGGTAGCGGATGGAGGCCTCGACCAAGTCCTGGAAGAAGTGGGTGCCGAAGGAGAGGTCGGGGGTGTAATCGCCCTTTTTGCGGGCAATCTCGATGAGTATGGCGGTGTTGTTGATGTCCGAGTAGGTGACGCTGACGCCGAGGCGGATGTCTCCGCGGCTGCCCCAGCGACCGGGACCCATGAGGACGAACTGGCGTTTGGGGAGGACCTTGTTGAGTTTGCTGACGGCGCGGCCGACGGCGAGCATCTCTTCGCGGGAGGCCAAGGCGCCGTACTTTTCCGGGTCGACGTAGACGATGTGGGTAAGGTTGGGGACGGTGCCGTTGGAGACGTAGCGGTTGGCGTTGAAGAGGAGCCGGTCGCCCGGGATGTCGCGGGGGATGGAGGCCGGGACGCAATGTCGGCCGGGGTTCTGGACCCGGCACTGGAGAAGGTAGACGTCGGCGCCGTCGTAGGCGAACTCGATGTCCGCGGGGGCGGAGAGCTTGTCTTCGAGCAGTGTGAGGAGGCGGTGGATCTGGGCGACGAAGGGGGTGCGGGTCATAAGCCCTTCAAAGGTGACGACGAGATCATCGTTTTCGAAGTCGATCTGGCCGAGGAGGGGGGAGCGGAGATGGCCGTCGGCATAGACGGAAACGAGTTGCTCAACGCCGGGGAGTTCGTCGCCGGCCTCGCGGAGCAGGTCGCGCACGGGGACGGTTTCGAAGCGGTTGGAGGCGAGGTTGATCACGTCCATGTACTTGGGGGAATAGCGGGTGGTTTCCTCGGCGGTGGCGTTGGCGCGGAGACCCGGCTGACCGGGTGAGACGAGGATGGGGTAGTCGTCGCTGAGGCGGTCGACGGCGCGGGTGCCGAGGCCGGGGACGAGGCGGAGCAGGCCGTCTTCGCGCCGGATGCGCGGCGACCAGCGGAATTCGTTGTGACTGAAGGCGACGCCGGCGAAGGCGGGCATGAAGTACTTGCCCACGCGGGTTCCCACGACTTCCTGGATGAGAATGCCCATGCCTTCCTGGAAATCGAGCAGGTTGCGTTCGGCGCGGTACTCGATGGGGTCGGGACCGAAGGTGGATGCGTAGACCTCGGCGATGGCGTCTGTGAGGGCGCCGAGGCGTTCCTGCTTGGTTCCCTGGTTGGCGAGGAAGAGGCTTTTGTACTTGCCGGAGAAGGCGGCGCCGAAGCGGTCTTCGAGGAGGCTGGAGCTGCGCACGATGAGGGGGCGCTCGCCGAAGTCGTCAAGGGCGAGAGAGAGGCCCTTGATGATGTCGGAAGAGAAGTGGGAGTGCTTGAAGACCTGGATGATGTCGGGGTATTCCTGGCGGACGTGGTCGATCTCCTTGTACTTCTGAGAGAAGACGTCTTCGAGGTGGTTGCAGTAGACGAAGTTCTGAAGCCCGTCGGAGGTGATGTACCAGGTGCGGGGGATCTTCAGGTCGGCGAGCTGGGGATCCTCCTCAACGTGGTGGCGGATGATCTGGTGGGCGAGGAAGAGGCCGGAGCTCTTGCCGCCGATTTTGCCGTGTCCCTGCGAGGGGAAAATGGTGCGCTGGAGCAGCTCGTGGAAATCCTTAATGTCGACGAAGTGCTTGGCGACGTTGATGTATTCGAGCTGGTCGGAGAGGTACCGACGGATGAGCGAGACGCGCAGGCCCTTGAGGGTGCTGGAGGCGAGCTCCACCTCGCCGTGGGTGCTGTGCTGGTAGCGGCGGATGGCGTCGGCCACCTCGGCGAGGGAGGTGTGGTGACGCTCGAGGGTGTTGACCAGCAGGCTGGCGCGGTCCTGCTTGATCCACTTCTGGATGCAGGCGACGATTTCCTCGTCGCTGAGGTGGCGGGCGGCGATGCGGAAGGCCTCTTCGACGAGGGTGTCGAAGGTGGGGAGGTTTTCCTTGGCGGCGGGGCGGTTGGAGTCGAAGAGGCTGTCCTGGCGGTCGACGAGGGTGCCGACGTCGCTGTGCTGGAGGAGCAGGTCGGCCTCCTTGACGCCGCTCCAGCAGAGGTGGTTGATGAGCTTGCGGGTGACGCGCATGAGCAGGCTCTGATCGGTGCGGCGGAGAAGATCGACGATCACCGTCCAGTCGCGCGAGGTGGGGCGGGCGAGCTCGCGCTGGGCGGAGCGCCACTCCTGGACGACCTTCATGAGCTGGCGGTGGCGCAGGTGGTGGCCGAGGCGGTCGGCGATCGAGGTGATCAGTTTGCGCTCCTCCTTGAGGAAGGGGCCTTCGTCGGCGGGGGGCAATTCGTCGGAGTAGATGATGTCGAGGGCGCCGACGGGCTCGCCGTCGACGCGGATGGAGGCGGTCTGCACCCAGGGCACCTCGACGAAGCCTTCGGAGACGCACTCCAGTCCCTCGCCGGGCACACGGATGCGAACGCGGCAGAACTCGGGGTATTGCCAACCGGAGGGAATGGCCGCGATGACCCCGGCGAACGTCTCTTCCACCGGGCGGTCGTGGCGGCCCAGGAGTTCCTCCACGGTGTAGAGGCAGTTCAGCTCCTTGGTGCGTTCCTGAAGCGCCGTGAGAATGCTGTCAATCGCCTTGTTGCTTTCCGCCATGTGTTGGTCTCCGCGGCTTGCTGCGGACGTGGTCACCGTGCTGTTTTGATGGTGACCGGCAGCCGGTAGATGGTCCGTCTGCATCGTAGTCTGCCGCCGTTCAATTGTCTGGTCGCCGATCGCCTATCCGGCCGGCTGGGTCAGTGTTCGGGGTCTTGTCTCATAATCACGCCGCGTCCGGCGCGGCCGTCGACGCGCACCTGGAGGGGCGCTGGGGTGCGCACGTGCCGGACGAAGGGGAATTCCGCGACGGCGGGCAGGGCGTCGAGGTAGTTCCAGTCGACGTCGTACGGTCCGTCGTGGCTCACGGTCAGGTAGTGCACGTGAAAGCTCGTGAGGTTATGGAAGAAATGGGAGCCCTGGCTGGGGTCCACGTTCATATCCGCCCGGGTCGCCTCGACCATGGTTCGGGCGGTGGATATCTGCGGCCAGGTGACCGGGATGCCCAGCCACGGGTCGCTGCTGCCCCAGCGGCCGAAGCCGATGAGGATGCAGCACCGGCCGGCGTCGGTGAGTCCGCGGTTGATTTGCTCGAGTTCGGCCGCGATGGCGGGCGTGTGCCGGGCCTCGAAGACGTCCGGCTTGACGTACACCACATCGGTCAAGGTGTCGAGCGCTCCGTTACCCAGGACGCGTTCGCTGGCGACGAGGGCGCGCGGATCGACGAGATCGGCCTCGCTGACGTCGATGACGTCGTCGGCGACGAGCATGGGGCGCAGTTGCAGAAAGCCGAAGCGCGCGGGCAGCCCTTGCCGGGGGTCGAGCGTCATGGCGAACTCGATCTCGACGTCGGCGTCGAGGGCCTGCCGGCAGGCGTCGGAGAGGCGCCGGATGATGGCGTTCAAGGGCACGTCACCCAATTCTAGGAGCGGAGCGAAAGTCAGGACGCGGGGTCCGGGATTGCCGGTCCCGAGGACGATGCGGTCGGAGGCGGCGTCGTAGGTGGAGGCGAGGTGGTGGAGGAGGCCGTCGTACTCGGCATCTGCGAGACCGGCCTGGACGAGGTACTCGGCCTCCGCGATGGGATCGTAAGCGGGGGCGGCGCCCATGTTGACCGCCCAGAAGCGGGTCTGGGTGTTCTTGAGGATGTCCTGGGCGGAAGCGAAGGGGCGGCTGTGGAGGGGGTAGGCCGGGGAGTACGTCCAGACGACGCCGCCGTCCACGATGGTCCGCCCCAGGCCGAGGGCGAGGTTGACGACGCCGTCAGCGGGTTTGGCGGGTCCGGTGGGATAGAAGTTGTGGGTGCGGACCACGCCGGCGATGGCCGGATAGAAGCGGTCGGAGAAGCGGTCGCCGACCACTTCCTGGATGATGACGGCCATCTGCTCGTGGCGGCTGTCGCCGCCGATGGCGCGCATGTAGCTGCGGGCGTCGCGGAAGAAGGTGGAGGCGTAGACCAGCTTGATGGCCTCGATGAGCTTCTGAAAGCGGACGGCGACGGTGGCCTGGTTGTTGGGGACCATCTTGGTGGCGTAGGTTCCGGCGAAGGGGTGGCTGAGGGCGTCTTCGAGGAGGCTGGAGGAGCGGACGGCGAGCGGGGTGTGCGTGGCGGCGATAAGGGCGCGGAGATCTCCCACAATGAGTGGGGACATTTCCGCTTGCTGGAAGGCGTGGGCGATGCGTTCATCGGGCTGGTCGGAGAGCGCGATGTCCCAGAGACGGTTGTGCTCCATGAACCACGAGAAGGTGTCGGTGGCGAGGACGGCCAGGCGGGGGATGCCGATGGTGACGCCGGGGAAAGCGTCGGGCCCGCAGCAGTCGGCGAGGATGCGCTTGATGCAGGCGAGGCCCTTGGCTTTGCCGCCGATTTCGCCGGTCCCGATGACGGTAAAGTCCGCGTCGGACGCGATGGTCCGGCGGTCGAAGGAGGGAAACAGGCTGGATGGAGGCTGCTGGGACATGCGATCCTCCTGCACGAAGGGCGGAGCGGGACGAGACGCCCGCCGGCGTTCATCATACGGCCCGAGGTGGTTGCCCGCCAAGCGCGGTTGCCGTTGACGGCGGGGGAATCGCGTCGGCGGTTCGCGGTCGGGGCGTCTACAATTGGCACGTGTATTGCTTTGCGAGCTAACGGGGGCCGCCTGCCCGGCCGGTCCTGCGGATTTCCGCGCAACTGCATTCCCGGGAGATGAAAGGAACCATCGTTCATGTCTTCGAAACCCTTCAACGCCTTTGAAATGGCCCAGGCGCAGTTCGACAAGGTGGCCGACCTGCTCGGTCTCGACCAGCCCACCAATGATCTTCTCCGCCAGCCGCTGCGGGAGTATCACTTCAGCCTGCCGGTGCGGATGGACGACGGGACGATCAAAGTATTTCGCGGATTTCGGGTGCAGCACAACGATGCGCGCGGCCCGGGCAAAGGCGGGATCCGCTTCCACCCGCAGGAGACCATCGACACGGTGCGGGCCCTGGCCATGTGGATGACGTGGAAGTGCGCCGTGGTCAACATTCCGCTGGGGGGCAGCAAGGGCGGCGTGATCTGCGAGCCGCACAACCTGAGCCAGCGGGAGCAGGAAGGATTGTGCCGGGCGTGGGTGCGGCAGATTTCGCGGGACGTGGGCCCGGTGGTGGACGTCCCCGCGCCGGACGTGATGACCAGCGGCCAGCACATGCTCTGGATGCTGGACGAGTATGAGTGGATTCACCGCGGCAAGTATCCCGGATTCATTACGGGCAAGCCGGTAGGGATGGGCGGATCGCTGGGTCGCACCGAGGCCACCGGGTATGGGGTGGTGTTCACGATTCGCGAGGCGCTGAAGGAAATGGGGATTCGACCCCAGGACACGGTGGCCTGCGTGCAGGGGTTTGGCAACGTGGCGCAGTACGCCATTGAGCTTTACCGGCAGATCGGCGGCACGGTGACGTGCGTATCGTGCTGGAACCAGGAGGATCAGCAGCCTTACTGCTTCCGGAAGAAGGACGGGATCGACCTGGATGAGCTGCGCGGGGTATCGGACCGGTTCGGCGGCATCGACAAGAACAAGGCGGCGGCACTAGGGTACGAGGTGCTGCCGGGCGACGCCTGGATCGAGCAGGAGGTGGACATTCTGATTCCGGCGGCGTTGGAAAATTCCATTACGGGCGACAACGCGGGGCTGATCTCCAAACGGGTGAAGCTGATCGCCGAAGGAGCCAACGGGCCGACCACGCCGGCGGCGGATCACATTCTGCACGAGCGGCGCATCGTGGCCATTCCGGATTTCCTGGCGAACGCGGGCGGGGTGACGTGCAGTTACCTCGAGCAGGTGCAGAGCAACATGAACTACTTCTGGGAGAAGGACGAGGTGCTGGGCAAGCTCGACGTGATGATGACGTCGGCGTACATCGCGGTGAGCGAGATGGCCCGCAAGCGGAAGCTGTCGATGCGCGACGCCGCGTACGTGATTTCCATTGCCCGGGTGGCCCAGGCCTGCAAGGACCGCGGCTGGGCGTAAGGTCGCGCGATCGTCGTTGCCCTGGATGATGTCCGCCTCGCCCCGGCCGGCTGCCCGCCGACCGGGCGAGGCTTTTTTCATGGGTGGATGTTGATGGTCGTTATGTCGGGTCGTTGTCGTGCCAGCCGCGTTCCAGTTGCGCCGACAGCCGGCGGGAATCGCGGAGCATCTGGGCGTGCTCGTTGAAGAAGGATTGGATGGCGGGCCAATCCGGCAGGAGCACGACATTTCGAGTGTCCGGACCGTCGATGGGCGTCTCGTCCGGCGCGAGAATCACGCTGAGCATGCCGTTTTTTCCATAGGCCTTGACGTCGGCCTCCTTGTCGCCGATGCCGATGAGCAGGTTGGGCCAGATTTCGCGCCGCCGACTGAGCATGCGGCGCTTGATTTCGGCCTGTTCCCACATGGCGCCCACGCTGCGGGCGGTGATCAGGGGCGCGTCGGGGAAGCCGTTGTGCCGGAGCCACGCTCTGGTTTTCTCAAGGAGAATTCGAGGGCGCGCGGTGATGTAGAGCAGTTGGTAGTCCTTCTGCAAACGGGCGAGCGACTCCATCGCCCCGGCGTGGGGCTGTGATTCCGTATCCAGGCCGTCGGTGAGCAGGTCGGCATAGTCGGTTTGCGACACCGTGTGGTCGATGTCCACGGCCAGGATGACGCGGTCCGGCTCCCAGCGGTGGATCGGGCGGTCGACTTTCAGCTCCCGCCGTCCTACGCGGGCCTTCGTCGTCCATGTCCTGGCGTTCGACGGGGCGGTGACCTTGCGCACCAGTTGCGCGCGTCCTTCCTCGTCGGTTGCCGCCTGGCCAACGCGCGTACCGTCCAGGTAGAAAGCGATGGCTTCCCCCTCCCGGGCGTTGCGAATGCCCAGGGGGGTTTCTTCATCCAACTGGGCCACGAACAGGGTGGGACAGCCGGGCATGTAGGCCACGTCGTCCGCAGTGAGCACCGCCTTGCCGCAGCCGGACGGGAACAGGCTGATGCCCAGGACGGCGGCGAGGGTCACGTTCGAGCAGAAGCGCTTCAACAGGTTCAATTCGGTCTCTCCAGGATAATGGATAGGGGTCATGCCCTCCGAGCGGCACCCGGGCGGCGGTTGCTCTGGCCGGCGGCCGTGCGTCAGATTTGGGAGCGGACCAGGTCGCTGACGCGTTCCTTGGCCCGGGCCTTGACGGGGCGGTTGCGCCAGTCTTCGAGGCGGATGCGCCGGCAGCGTTGGCGGTCGGCCGCGAACTGTTCGGCCTCATGCGCCGCCAGGCGTTCGTCAAAGACGTTGAGATTGACCTCGTCGTTCAAGCGAAAGGAGCGGGGGTCGAAATTGGAACTGCCCACGCTCACCCAGCAGCCGTCGACGATCATGAGCTTCACGTGGTACATGGTCGGCTGGTATTCGTAGATCTGAACGCCGGCGGCGAGGAGCGGTCCCCAGCTTCGCCGGGAGGCCCAGCGCACGACGAGCTCGTCGATGTACGGGCCCGGTACGATCACCTGGACGTCGACGCCGCGCTTGCGGGCGGCGATCAACATCCGGATGGAGAGGTCGTCGGGCACGAAGTAGGCGTTGGCGATGAGGATCTGCTCCTGGGCGGCCGCTAAGGCCAGCAGGTACATCAGCCGGACGGATTCGCTGCCGCCGGCGGCCGAGCTCATGAAGACCTGGCAGGGGCTGTCGCCTGCCGGCTGCAAGGGGGGGAAGTAGTGCTCGTCGTGGAGGACGGTGGAATGGGTCTTGAGCCAGTTGTCCATGAAGACGGCCTGGAACTGGGCCACCGCGGGCCCTTCGACGCGATAATGGGAATCGCGCCAGTGCTGGGGGTCTTCGGCGTCGCCGGCCCACTCGTCGGCGACGCCGACACCGCCGGTGAAGGCGACCTGGCCGTCGACGATCAGGAGCTTGCGGTGGGTGCGTTCGTTGAAGCGCCCCAGGGCGTGCCAGCGCGGCTTGTGGTAGCGGGCGAGCTTGACGCCGGCGTCTTGCATCTTTTCCAGCAGCCGTTGGTGCATGCGCTTGCTGCCCACCCAGTCGAGCAGGACCTGGACGGCTACGCCCGCGCGGGCGCGCTCGCTCAGCGCTTCGGCGAATTCCTCGGCAACCTTGCCGGACCAGTAGATGTAGGTTTCGAAGTTGACGGTCTGCCGGGCAGACCGGATGGCGTTTAGCATGGCCGGGAAGATCTCCCTCCCGTTGATGAGCGGGGTGACGCAGTTGCCGCCGACGATGGGCGGAGGCAGAAGCTCACCCATGGCCCGCTGGAACTGCGGGGAGCGTGCGCCGTACAGGTGCTCCACCTGGTGTTCGATCCTTTTTTCCCGGGCGGTGAATTGGCGGATGAGCACGGTGAGCAGGTAGGTCACGACGGCGGTAATGAGGATGGTGAGGAGGTAGTTGGTCATCCGTTTCCGCCTCCGGGCGCAGGTTTTGCACCAAGCGAGGTCATCCCAGGCAATAGGACTGCTGTCCGGCAGTGCTGCGGCAGGGAGTCCGATACGGCAGCACTTGAATGGCCATTATTGTCACCGGGCAGGATGACCAACCGCTTACACAGGGCTGAATAGCCCGTCAGCACGGCGCGGCGCGCCCATGGCTAGCGATGGGCCATGGGTGGAATGGGGCGCGGGGGTTCGCCGACGTAGGCGCCGATGGGGCGATAGGCGCCGGGGCTGGCCTGTTGCTCGATGTAGTGGGCGCACCAACCGACGATCCGGCTGGCGACAAAGAGCGGCGTGCAGATGTTGGGCGGGAGGTCAAGCAGGCAACAGGTCATGCCGGCGGGGTAGTCGATGTTAGGGCGCTCCTGGCGTTCCCGCCAGACGACGTCGCGGACTGCGTCGTAGATGGCGAAGCGTTCGGCTACGCCGTTTGCATTGAGCGTGTTACGCAGCTCCCGTTCGAGGATGCCCACGCGGGGATCGCGGTCGGTGTACACCCGGCTGCCAAAGCCGGGGACAGGTTCGGCCTGTTCGAGCATACGGGTGACGGCGGACTCCGCGTCATGGACGGATTCGAAGCGGCTCATCATGTCGGCCACCTTGCCGGCGGCGCCGCCGTGGCGGGGCCCCTTGAGGGCGCCGATGGCGCCGACGACGGCGGACACGAGATCGGTGCGGGTGGAGGCGATGACGCGGGCGGCGAACGTCGAGGGGCTGAAGCCGTGCTCGGCGTAGAGGACGAGAAGCTTGTCGACGAGTTGGACCGCGGAGGGCTCGGCCTCGCGACCCAGGCACTGGTGGAGCAGTTGGGCGGCGTGTCCGAGGCCGGGCTGCGGATCGATCGGCGTCTCGCGATGGGCCATGCGGTAACGCGCGGCAATGAGGGAAGCGACGGTGGCGAGAAGCCAGATGGAGCGGCGGCGCAGGGCGTCGGCGTCGTCGCCGGCGGTGGGGTCGAAGTGCCCGGCGAGCGAGACGGTGGTGCGGAGCACGTCCATCATGGGGATGTCGGTGGGAATGGAGCGCATGGTGTCGCGCACGGGCAGGGCGAGGCGGCGATACTCCATGAGGGTGTCGTGCAGTTGGGAAAGCTGCTGGCGGCTGGGGAGTTCCTCGTAGATGAGCAGGTGGGCGACTTCCTCAAAGCGGGTCTCGGCCGCGAGGTCGCCGAGGGCGTAGCCGCGGTAGCACGGTCCGGCTTCGTTCTTGGCGCAGATGCGGGTCTGGTCGGCGACGACATCCGCCAGATGGGTTTTGAATTCCTGCGGTGACATGGGCGCCCCCTCTCGTTCGCGATCGCCGCAGTTCAGGCGACGCAGGTTAACGCTGCGCCGGATTGTAGCCCAGTAAATCGTAAAGTTCCTGCCGAGTTTGCATGCGATCCACGAGGCCTGCTTGCGTGCCGGTGGCGTGGATTTCGGCGAGGGCATCGCCGACGGTGCGCATGGCGAGGCGCTGCAAGGTAACGGGGTAGATGACCAGGCGGTAGCCGAGCTCGCCGAGCTGGTCGGCGCGGAGAAGGGGGGTCTTGCCGAACTCGGTGCAGTTGGCCAGCAGGAGGGACTTGACGTCGCGAGCGAAGCGGGCGAGCTCCTCGGCGGACGCGAGCGCTTCGGGGAAGATGCCGTCGGCGCCGGCGGCGAGGTAGAGGTGGGCGCGGCGGACGGCCTCGTCGTAGCCGTCGACGCCGCGGGCGTCGGTGCGGGCGATGACGAGGAAGTCAGGGCTGGTTTTGGCGGCGACGGCCGCGGCGATCTTGGCGCAGAACTCCTCGGCCGCAACGAGCCTCTTGCCCTCGAGGTGGCCGCAGCGTTTGGGAAATACTTGATCCTCGAGATGGATGGCGCTGACGCCGGCGGCTTCGAGAAGGCGCACGGTGTGGGCGGCGTTGTCGGCGCCGCCGTAGCCGGTGTCGGCGTCCATGAGCAGGGGGAGGCTGCTGGCGCGGGCGATGCGGTCGGCGTGTTCGCGGGCCTCGGTGAGGGTCATCAGCCCGACGTCCGGCACGCCGCCGACGGAGTTGGCCAGCACGGCGCCGGAGAGGTACATGGCGTCGAAGCCGGCGCGTTGGATCATCTTCGCGGAGAGGGCGTTGAAAGCGCCGGGCATCATGACGACGCCCTGGTCGAGCAGGCGGCGCAGCGCAGCACTACGTTCGGCGGATGTCGGCGTCACGGATGTTTCTCCCTTCGGTGGTCATGGCAGCGATGAATCGCTGGGCTATTTTCGCGCGGTCCCTTCGGGACGACAAGTGGAGCCTACGGGGCCTGGACCTCGAACTGGAAGAGGTCGGCGATGTCGTCCAGTTTTTCGAAGGCCATGACCTGCTCAACCAGGCGGTCGGCGGTCTGCGGCGCGATGACCCCCTTGGCCAAGCGCTGGAACTTCTCGATGACCTCGTCGTCGGTCATGGGGTTTTCAGCATGGCCGCGGGGGAAGTCGACGCGCTTGTTGACCTGTGTGCCGTCGGAGCAGGTGATGGTCACGTCGTTGGGAATGCCCTTGGGATAGCCCTTGTTGAGCTCGGGATCCTCGACGATCTCGGTCTTGTCGATCAGGGCGAGGATTTCGGGATCGGCGAGGCGTTCGTCCTCGAAGGTTCTGAGGGTCACGTCGCCATCGAGGAGGGCGGCGGCGCAGCAGTAGAACATCGAGTGGTCGGCGGTCTCGCGCGAGGTCGGGCGGAGCTTCTCGGGCTCGGAGCCGATGATGCTGACCGCGGCCTCGAAGCTGCCGATGCGGATCTTGTCAATGGTCTTGCCGGCGAGTTGCGGGCGCAGTTGCAGGCACGCGTCGATGGCGGACTGGGAGTGGTACTCGGCCGGCCAGAACTTGATGTAGGTTTTGTCGATCATGTAGTCGCCCCGGCCGAGCCGGAGGTCCTTGAGGCCGCCGAGGTCGAGCTGGTGGATGAGGCCCTTGGGGCCTTCGAGGATCTCGTGGGGGCCGGTGAGCCCGCGGCGGGCGAGGTTGGCGGCGAACACGCCGTTGCGCCCCGCGTTGGCGAACGCGCAGGCCTTCCAGTCGGAGATCTGCCCGGTGCGGGTCTGGCGGGTGGCGATGTTGCAGACCCCGGCCAGGCCGAGGGCGTGCTCGAGGGCATTGGCGTCGAGGTCCCAGAGCTTGCCCGCGAGCATGGCGGTGCTGAGGGCGCCGTAGGTCACGTGGTCCCAGCCGCCGACCCGCAGACTGGCGTAATCGCACATGCGGCACTGGATTTCGTAGCCGATGACGATGGCCAGGAGGCAGTCCTTGCCCGATTTGCCTTGGGCCTGGGTGACGGCGACGGCCGCGGGAATATTGTCCGACGGGTGGGCGGGCTCGAGCGAGAGGTAGGTGTCGTTGTAGTCGAGGTAGCGGACCATGGCGCCGTTGGCGAAAGCGGCCAGATCGGGCGTGGTGCTGTGCTGGGTGCCCCAGACGATGCCGGCGCGGGTGTCGCTGACGGCCATCGCGACAGCGCGGGCGACCTTCGCGGGGCGGGCGTGGTAGGCGCCCAGGGTGGTGGCCAGGGAGTCGAGGATGCGCCGCTTGCACTCGTGAATGGTCTGGGTGGGCAATTGTTCATACGTCAAACCGTGAACCCACTCGGCAATGCTCCGACCGATCGTCGCCATGGCAGTCCTTTCGTGTTGCATAAGTCTGTGTCTGAGTTGATGTTGCGGCGTTTTTCCGCGCGAGGTGGCCCCGTCCTGCGGGTGTATTGCCGCTGCCGCCCAGCCCGGGGCAGGCGGGATTATCGTAGCAGGATCGCCCGGTGAAGCAATCGACGCCGTCGGGGGCGATGTATGGGTGGTGGACTACGGCTGGTCGTCCGGGGATCGGTAGGGCGCGTCGGTGCTGTACTGTTTCTCGATGATGCGTCCCTGCTTGTAGGTGGTGGTGGGTTGGTTGTCGATGCCGATGGAGAAGCCTTTGTCGGGGCCGCCGGCGTGGAGGGTGCCGTCGGCAAGCCCCTCCTGGACGCGTTGATAGAGGAAGGGGAAGCGCTCGGACATCTCCCAGTCGTCGAGGTCGGCGGCGAGGACGTCGCCGTCGGCGTCCTTGACGGTATAGCGGCCTCCAGGGAGAAGGTGGACGGTTTGTCGGCGGTATTCGAGCATGCCGAGGGTCTTGGTCTCGGATGAGGCGTCGGCGGATGGCCGGTCAGTGTGCAGGGTTGTCGAGGATTCGGAGCACCCGGCGATTGCGACCCAGCAGGCCGCCAGAAGGGCTTTGAGGATGGTCTTGCGCATATTTGGGCCTCGGGGGTGTTGTGCGTCGCCGCCCGCGCGGCACCCTGCAACACAACGGCGGGCTGCTTCGCAAGTCAGTTTACGCGGGGCCGGACGCCGGGGCAACGCCAAGGCCGGGCCGTTGGGGCGTGGTCGCCTGGTGGTGGCCGCAGGTGGCGACTTTGGTGGCATGACGGCGCCGGCGCGGTCCGGCCCTTGACCGTTTGTGCCAGCATGTGCTACTTTACCCGGCTCGTAACATTCGTAAAGGAAGAGACCGAGATGAAAGTCACCCGTTCCCAGTTCCAGGCTTATCGTCAGCAGGACGCCAAGGAAACGAAGTCCGCCAACAGCAAGCGCAAACGCGCCGAGCGCGAGCGCCGCGACGCCCGCTTGATGGGCCGAGTCAAGGGCGGGTCCTTGCCGTACACGCCGGAGGTGATGAGCTGGCTGAGCCGCAAGCTGGACAAGCCGGCCCGCAGGATCACCGAGGCGGATGTGAAGCTGCTTCAGGCCGAGGCCTGACGCGGCCACCGGCCGACGGTCTGCGCATGTCATGAAACTGCCCACCGCCCGACTGCTGATCTGGTGTCCTGACTCGAAGGGCATCATCGCGGCCGTCTCGGGCTTCTTGGCCGATTGCGACGCCAACATCCTGGAAGCCGACCAGCACAGCGACCCCGACGACGGGGCGTTCTGCATGCGCGTGGAGTTCGAGACGCAGGGGATGTCGGTGGCCCGCGCGGCCTTCGTGGACGCATGGCGGCCGGTGGCCGAGCGGTACCGCATGGACTGGCGGCTGGCGTATGCGACCGACCGCAAGCGGATGGCGGTGATGGTCAGCAAGCAGGATCACTGCCTGCACGACCTGATGCTGCGTCAGCGCTGCGGCGAGATCGAGGTGGACATTCCCTTCGTGGTGAGCAATCACGAGGACCTGCGGGGGGTGGTGACGGGCTACGGCATCAACTTTTTTCACCTGCCGATCGCGCCGGAGACGAAGGGGGATCAGGAGGGGAAACTGCTCAAGCTGCTGGCGGAGGATCGGGTGGACTTCGTGGTGTTGGCCCGGTACATGCAAATCCTCACGCAGCAGGTTGTCGAGCGTTACCCGGCGCGGATCATCAACATTCACCACAGCTTCTTGCCGGCGTTTGCGGGGGCGCGGCCTTACCACCAGGCATACCAGCGGGGGGTGAAGGTGGTGGGGGCGACGGCGCACTACGTGACGGACGACCTGGACGCCGGGCCGATCATCGCGCAGAACACGGCCGCGATCAATCACCGCGACTCGGTGAGCGACCTGATCCGCAAGGGGCGCGACCTGGAGCGGACGGTGCTGTCCGCGGCGGTACGGTTGCACGTGGAGGACAAGGTCCTGGTGCACCACAACAAGACCATCGTGTTTGATTAGTTTTCTTCGACGGTTGCCGCGAGGCTCAGGGCCTGCTTTTTCGAGGCATGGCGGCGCACGGCGATCGGCCCGTGCGGTGAATCCGGCCCGTTCGCGCCGTGCTTGGCCATGGCACCCTGGATAGAGGGTTGAGGGTGGAGAGGAGAGAGTCGAGCAGGCGATTGGGGCCGGTGTTCATGGGAAGCATTGCGGCCATGGGGGCGTGATCGTTTCTCGCATGGCGGCGCTCGACTCCGTCGAGCTTGGCCATGGCACCCACTTGTCGAGCTTGGCCGGGGCACCCACTTGTCGTGCTTGGCCGGGGAACCCGCTCGCCGAGCTTGGCACCCATTTACGAAGCCTGGCGATGGCACCCTGCCGCGCCGTCGACTGGCGCGCGAGCTGAGGTTATTCCACGGTTACGCTTTTGGCCAGGTTGCGGGGCTTGTCGACGTTGCAGCCGCGGGCGACGGCGGCGTGGAAGGCGAGAAGCTGCAAGGGGATGGTGGTCAGCAGGGGCTGCAAGGGCTCCAGGGTGTCGGGCACGTAGATGACGTGCTCGGCCAGTTCGGCGATGTCGCGGTCGCCCTCGGTGGCGACGGCGATCACGTGACCGCCGCGGCTGCGGACCTCCTCCACGTTGCTGATGATCTTTCCGTACTGGGTGCCCTTGGTGGCGATGAAAACGACGGGCATTCCCTCGTGGATCAGGGCGATGGGCCCGTGCTTCATTTCGGCGGCGGGCAATCCCTCAGCGTGGATATAGCTGATTTCCTTGAGCTTGAGAGCGCCCTCGAGGGCGACGGGGTAGTTGTAGCCGCGGCCGAGGTAGAGCCAGTTGTTCTGGTCCATGTAGCGCTCAGCGATGGTGCGGACGGAGGCGTTCTGTTCGAGGATGGCGTCGATCTGGCCGGGAATGCGTCCGAGCGCGGTGACGTAATTGTTCATCGAGCGCTGGGACATGTGCCGCCGGCGCGCGAGGTAGAGGGTGAGCAGGGTGAGGACGGTCACCTGCCCGGTGAAAGCCTTGGTGCTGGCGACGCCGGTTTCGGGGCCGACGTGAAGGTAGATTCCGTGATCGGTCTCGCGGGCGATGGAGGAGCCCACGACGTTGACCACGCCGAGGACCATGGCGCCGCGCTGCTTGGCTTCCTGCAAAGCGGCGAGGGTGTCGCTGGTTTCCCCGCTTTGCGACACGACGATAACAACGGTGCCGGCGTCGATGATGGGGTTGCGGTAGCGGAATTCGCTGGCGTAGTCGGTCTCGGCGGGGATGCGGGCGAGATCCTCGAGGAGATACTCGCCGACGAGGGCGGCGTGCCAGGCGGTGCCGCAGCCGGTGAGCACGACGCGCTGGGCGCGAACGAGTTCGCGGGCGCAGTCGACGATGCCGCCGAGGTGGATGCAATGGTCGCGCAGGTCGAGGCGCCCCCGCAGGCACGTTTCCAGCACCTTGGGCTGCTCGAAGATTTCCTTCTCCATGAAGTACTCGTGGCCGCCCAGTTCGATCTGATCGAGGGTCCACTCGACCTCTTCGACGTCCTTGGTGACGGGGACGGCGTCGAGGGTGGTGGTGCGGAAGCCGTCGGCGGTGATGCGGGCGATCTCGTTGTCCTCCATGTAGATCACCTGCGAGGTGTGCTCGAGGATCGCGGCTGCATCCGAGGCAATGACGTATTCGTCGCGACCGACGCCGATGATCAGGGGGCTGCCGTTGCGCGCGGCGACGAGGGTTCCGGGTTCCTTGGCGCAGACCGCGACGATGCCGTAGGTGCCCTGGACGTCCTGGAGGGCGGCGCGGACGGCGGCCTCGAGGTTGTCCTTGTAGTGCAGGGCGATGAGGTGGGCGATGGTCTCGGTGTCGGTGTCGGAGGTGAAGGAGACGCCTTTCTGCTTGAGATAGGTGCGCAGGGCGCTGTAGTTTTCGATGATGCCGTTGTGGACGACGGCGATGGATCCGTCGCCGCTGGCGTGGGGGTGGGCGTTGATGTCGTTGGGGGCGCCGTGGGTGGCCCAGCGGGTGTGGGCGATGCCGGCCCGGGCGTTGAGCTTGTCGGGTCCGAATTCGGAGATGACGTGCTCGAGCGCGGAAATGCGTCCGGCGGATTTTTGCAGAATGATCTTGCCGCTGTTGAGGACGGCGACGCCGGCCGAATCATAACCGCGGTATTCCAGGCGCTTGAGCCCTTCGATGAGAATGGGAAGGGCGTTGCGATTGCCGACGTAGCCGATAATGCCGCACATGGGCGTCCTTTCGGTTGGGTGATTCCACAACGTGTTGCTCGACCGGGGCCGACCGTGCGGCGAGCGCAGAATCCGCGCGCTCGCAGCGGGGGGTGATGCGATCGAACGCGAGCAGCCGTTATCCTTCGTTTCGGCTGAACAGGTGGCGGCCTGTCGGGATTATCAGGGATATCCGCAGGACCTTCAATCGCCCTGGAGGGTAAGACGTCAGCGGCGGGGCGGGAGTTCGCGGAAACGCGAGGCGTGGAGGGCGGCTTGAATCGACCTATAATCATTTCAATGGCGACTGGGCGCAAATGATGCGCCAGGCGGGTCGGTTGAGGGCACTGCGACGGATTGCGGTTATCATGGCGAACCTCCTCTCCGGAAGATGAGCGTATGGATCTTTTTCATGAACAGCGGCAGAAGCACTTGCAGGCGGCGCTGCCGCTGAGCGTGCGGATGCGGCCGCGAAGCCTGGACGATTTTCGCGGGCAGGAGCATTTTATCGGCGAGGGCAAACTGCTGCGTCGGATGCTCCAGGCGGACCGGTTGACCAGTGCGATCTTCTACGGCCCGCCGGGCTGCGGAAAGACCACGCTGGCGCACCTGATCGCGCGGATGACGCAGGCGAAGTTCGTCGAGGTGAACGCGGCCAGTGTGGGGGTGAAGGAAATTCGCACCATCCTGGCCGACGCGCGCGCCCGGATCGAGGCGGATGAGGGGCGGACGGTGCTGTTCATTGACGAGCTGCACCGGTTCAACCGTGCTCAGCAGGACGTGTTGCTCGGGGACGTGGAGAACGGGATCGTGATTCTGCTGGGCGCCACGACCGAGAATCCGTTCTTCGCGGTCAACACGCCGTTGATGTCGCGAAGCCAGATTTTCCGGTTTGAGCCGTTGTCCAACGACGCGGTCGTCAGCGTGATGCGGGCGGCCTTGGCGGATGAAGAACGCGGCTTCGGCAGGCGGGACGTGACGCTCACCGCCGACGCCGCCAACCACCTGGCAACGACGAGCGATGGCGACGTGCGGCGGGCGCTGACGGCGTTGGAGGTCGCGGTGCTGTCGCAGTTGGATGCGGCCGGTGGGGGCGCGATCACCATCGACCTGGAGGTCGCCGCCGACTCGATCCAGCGGAAGGCGCTCGATTATGATGCGGCCGGCGACCAGCATTACGATCATGCCAGCGCGTTGATCAAGAGCATCCGGGGAAGCGATCCGGATGCGGCAGTGTATTGGCTGGCCAGGATGCTGGAGTCGGGGGAAGACCCGCGGTTCGTCGCCCGCCGACTGGTGATCGCCGCCTCTGAGGATATTGGGAACGCCGATCCGTGGGGGCTGGTGCTGGCGCAGGCCGCTGCGGATGCGACAGCGTTTATCGGACTTCCGGAGTGCCAGTTGCCGCTGGCCCAGGCGGCGATCTACCTGGCATGCGCGCCGAAGTCGAACGCGGCGGCCATGGCAGTGTGGACGGCCGGCGATGATGTGAAAAACGGGCGGACCGCCGCGGTGCCGAAACATCTGCGCGATGCACATTACAAAGGAAGCGTGCGGCTGGGCGCAGGCGAGGGGTACGCGTATGCTCACGACGCTCCCGACGGGCTGGTCGCGGGGCAGTACATGGGGGTGGACAAAACGTATTACCAGCCTACGGAGCGCGGATACGAAGCGCGTATCGCCGCCCGGCTGGCGGAAGTGCGGGCCCGGCATCGGCAGGCGAATGCCTCGGCGGACGCGGGAGGTGCGGGTGCAGAGGCGGATGATTAAACGGCCGGCCGGCGATGCTTGAGGCTGGTGCCGGGTGCGGGCTTGGCGTAGAATCTCCGCTCCGCACAGCGTGCGGTGATTCGAGTGGGTGAAGCAGCGCCGGCGGGAGCAGGGAAAAAGCGAGCGCGGAACGATCGGTACGTGAAGAAGGACTTACGAGAGCGCATTCGGCGGGTGCTGGCGGGGATCGACCCCCAGGCCATGGCGGCGAAGTCGGCCCGCGGCACGGAGTTACTGGCCCAGACGCCGGAATTCCAGCGGGCGGAGATCGTCATGGTCTTCCTGTCTCTGCCGAGCGAGTTCGACACCTCCGCGCTGGTTCTGCGGGCCTGGCAGGAGCACAAGCGGGTGGTGGCGCCGCGGGTAAGCTGGGAGCAGCGGCGAATGATGCCCACGGAGCTGCGCTCGCTTACGTCGGACCTCGTGGAGTCGGCGATGGGGTTGCGGGAACCGATTTCCGGCGCGCCGATCCCGGCCGCGATCATCGATCTGGTGATTGTGCCGGGGCTGGCGTTCGACGAGGCCGGTAATCGGCTGGGCCGGGGGCGGGGCTTCTATGATCGGTTTCTGGCTCATCCGGAGTTCGCGGGGGTGACCTGCGGACTGGCGTTCGAGGAGCAGTTGCTGCCGGCGATTCCGGCGACGCCGCTGGACCGTCCGGTATCCATGTTGGTTACGGACGCGCGGGTGCGGCGATTCCGCCGAGGTTGAGGCATGGGGCTTGCAATTGTCGTTCCTACGGTTATAGATTTCCCATTCGCAGCAGACGCGGCATAATTGCCGTGGGTGTTGGCAAGCTGGGTAGGGGCAGTTCCCGGTGAAGTGCCCGTAGAAACACGTACTTTTTCGCTGGCACAGCCATCAAGAAGTCGTTAAGATGCACCGGTCGGATCGCAGGCAGACGAGATCGAAAGTAGCAGATGAGCCGGAGGTCTGGCTCAACGAATTCCCAAATCAGCACAATTAGCCCATACACCGTCCGAACCCCCCATCGGACGGTTTCCCCAAGGCCCGGAACCCCACCGGGCCTTCTTTTTTGGCCGAGTGGGATTTGTGGTCCTGTGGGGCGCGGATGGTTATATTCCCTTTCGCCGGATGCCATGGGTGGGCGCGGGGGGTGGGCGCGGGCGTCGCAAGCGCTTGCATGCCCGGGGCGTTGCTGTGGCTTGCAACCGGCGACGGCAAAGACCTACAATCGATGTCGGACGATGGCACTGCGACGCCGCGGTGGGCGCGGGGCGCCGGCCATTCTGCCGGCAGTTATCGGCCGTTCGATGGCAGGGCAAAGGAGGGAGACGAATGAAGTCACATCGTTGCGCGTGGTGGTGCATTTTGCTCTGTGCTTCCGGGGCCTGCGCGGACGTCGGGCCGCTGAACCTGGGGGCGTTTGACTTCGGCTTTGTGCCGCATGCGGTCACGGCCGAGGACGTGCCCGGCGGGCAGACGATTCACGGTTTCCGGCTGTCGGCGGACTGGACCGCGGTCACGCCGGACGCCTGGTCCGCGTTCATGCGGCTTTATGCGAGCGCCCCGGGCAACGTCACGTCCAGTGCGGTGGACTTCGGCGGGGGCCCGACGGCGGCACCCTATCATTTCAATGCCGACCGTTACCTGGCGATCCTCGGCGGCGCGCCCTCGGGCGGCGACTGGACCTTCCGCTTCTCCTCGACCTATCCAGGGACCGTCGGCCATTTGGCGGACGTGGAGATCACGCTGCTGGAGGCCGAGGTGGCGAGCTACAGCGGCGCCACGACGGGCGGGCCGGAGTGGGCCCGGCCGGAGCCGGGCTTTGACGGGGTTTCGGGGCTGGGGCCGGTACGGTATCACGTGCAACCGTTTACCGTCGACGCGACCGGGCGCTATGACATTTACAGTAAACAGGACTACGACGGCTGGGTGTTCCTGTATGCCGACGATTTCGATCCCGAAAGTCCTCTCGCCTTCGGAGTCGCCGAGAGCGACGACGGGCGCACGGGCGAAGATTCGTCCGACTTGTGGCGCGACCGCAACGGCGCACTACTCACCCTGGAGGCGGGGCGCACGTACTACCTGGTGACAACGGGTTTTGAAGACATCGACTTCGGATCGTTCACCACCTACATCGGCGGGGTCGGGACGGTCACGTTCATTCCGGAGCCGGCGTCCGCCGGTTTGCTGCTCGTGGGCGCGGTAGTCGTTCGCCGGCGGCGCTGAGCGGCTCATCGACCGCCCATCCATTCGGGCGCGACGTCGCCGGACGCCGTCAATGCAATGCGAACCATCTGGGCGACGGATCGTGCGCCGACCTTGTGCATTGCCCGGCCGCGGTGGACCTCCACTGTCCGTTCGCTGATGCACAGTTGAGCGGCGATCTGGTGGTTGGTATGACCGGAAGTGACTGCCCGCATCACCTGGGTTTCGCGTGGAGTAAGCGAGGCGACCTTTCGTTCCGCCTCCGCGCGCGCGGCAAGGGACGCGGCGAGCTCGCGACACCGGCGGATGGCGCGCCGCAGGACGACGCGCAGGCGGTGGGCGTCGATGGAACCGACGAGCAGGTCTGCGGCGCCGTGGCGCATGGCCGCGACGGCCGTGGGGACATCGATTTGGCGCCCGAAGTACACGACCTGGACGGGGCAACGCTGTTGCCGCAGCCGTTGAGGCAGGGTCAGAGCCGTGGCGTCAACTGCCGCGAGGTCGATGAGGACACATGCGCAGGATCGGCGCTCGCAGAGGTCCTCGAGCGACTGCACGCTGGCGGCGCGCATACACGCAGCGTTGAGGACTGTTCCCGCCTCTCGGGCCTGTTCGAACAACCGGTCGTCGCGGGTGACGATTGCGATGGTCGTCGGCGCGTTCGGGTCGGGCGTGGCATCGTTCATGGGTTCCATGGGGATTCGGCCTTGGCGCGCCGGCGGTGCGGATGGATCGACGGCGGGGCGGGGGCAAGTGTTCAGCGATGACATGATTACCTCGCAGCAAAGGGCCAGGCGCGGGTATGCGCCCTCGTGCCGGCGCACCCGCTTCGCCTTGATCATGACCGGGGTCGACGTCAAAGCGTGTCGGCCCTAACACGCCGGGCGGGGGTGACAGATGAGGTCGGACCCCGAGATGTCGTCGTTGGCGCGATGGTGGACCGAGGGCTGGCGACCACATCTGGGAGCAAAAAACATTGTGGAATTTACGATGTTAGGGTTGGTGCGTAGGGTCCGCCTTGGGTTGACGCACGCTGAATGGGGTCCATCGGGAGGGACGGTCGTTCCCATGGGTCAGCGTTGGGGAGGCGTGGAAATGGGGGGTGGCGTTCAGGCGTCGTAGCGGCGGGCGGTGGCGCGCAGCTCGTCGCGCAGCTCGCGGCGTAGCGCGTCGGGCCGGAGCACCTCGGCGCTGACGCCGAAGCCGAGGATCCACCGCTTGAACTCGACCAGGTCGTCCAGTTGGAACGTGGCCAGGAGGGCGTCGGGCTCGTCGGGGGCTTCGTCAAAGAGCGTGGCGTCGGCGTCCAGCCAGGCGAGTTGTTGGGACTCGTGCCAGACGCGCTCCTCGACGAGTGCGGCGGCCGGTCCGGTGAATCGAGCGACGACCTCGACGGTTGGTCCGTCGCCCTGGACGATGCCGAAGGTGCGTTTGAACTGGTCTTCGAGGCAGAAGTCGGCGGGGCGGAGGAAGCTGTCGGCGGTGGTCGCGGCCTGGCGGATGCGGGCGATCTTGAAGACGCGCAGGTCGTTTACGCGGTGCGAGTGGCCGATGGCGAAGAGATCGGCGTCGTAGAGCACCAGGCCATAGGGGTCAAGGCGGGTGGCGTAGCGCTCGCCCCGCCAGAGGGCGTGGTACGTAATTTCCACAGTGCGGTCATTACGGATGGCGCTGGTGAGGGTCTCGATGATGTCGGCCTGGGCGGAGTAGTCGGTCTGGCCGAGGCGGCGGACGAGGAGCGTTTCGTCGAGCAGGGCGAAGTGGTCGAGTGCGCGGGCGGGGACGGCGCTGCGGATTTTGGCCAGTACGGACTGAAGACCCTCGGTGAAGAGGGTGCCGGCGAGCGGCGTGAGCATGTGCTCCGCCAGATGAAGGGAGACGGCCTCGGTGACGCCGAGGACGAGCGGGCCGCTGCGGAAAAAGTCAGGCGGCATGCGCCAGAAGCGTTTGCCGCTGACGTCGTCTTCATGCTCGATGGGAAAGCCCAGTTCCTCGAGAATCTCGAAGTCGCGTTGGATGGTGCGCTCGTTGACGTTGAATTCTGTAGCCAGGTCGCGAAGGGGGATGCCCTCGCCGCGGGTCTGGAGCATGCGCAGCAGGTTCCAATGTCGCAGGATCTGTTCGCCACGGGCCATAGGATACTCCGGAGAGGTTGGGCGGCGTCATCCAGGGTGAGAGTTTACCCATAGTTGGAATATGGGCAAGGGCGTCTGATGCTCGAGGTCAGGGCCGGGCGGGGCTCAAGGGCCGAGATTGCGCCGGATGACTGCGCTGCGGGGTTACCGGGCGGGTGCGGGTGGCGCGGCGTCCAAGGCGGCGCGGGCGTCGTGTTCGAAGCGCTGCTCGGCGCGGAAGCTCTCGAAATCGATGAGGGGCAGGAGATCGGCGAGGTCGCCGGTGAGGTCGGTGCGGCGGTTAAAGTCGCGGGCCACGCGCTGGGTCAGCAGGTAACGCGGGCTGGTGAACTCGATGATGGGATGGGCATCGGTATTTTCCGGCAGGGCGGGGCCGAATTCGGCAACAAGACGCTGGATGCCGGCGGGATCCATCTTGAACGTGCGGGCGAGCAGCAGCGGATCGTTCATGCCGACGCGGGCAAGGTCGTCGTCGATGGGGCGGCGGCCGAGGCGCCGAAGCAGCAGGTCGTAGTCCAGGGTAAGGTCGCCAGGGGAGCCGATGAGAAAGAGATCGCCGACGACGGAGCTGGTCCAGAGCGATGTATTGGGCAATTCGTGGGTAAAGGTTTTCGCAATGATCGCCAGCGTACGCTTGGACATGTGATACGAGGGTACCCATTGGCAGGCCACGCCGTGGGGCGCGAGGTGGCTTGCGATCATGTGGTAGTATTCGCGGGTGAACAGGTTCGCGTTGCCGGTGATCCACGGATTCGACGGCTGCGAGATGATCAAGTCGTAACGCTCGCGGCTGCGGTTGAGGAAGTGCCGTCCGTCGCCCGCGACGAGATTCACGCGGGGGTCGTCGAGGGCGTGGTGGTTATAGTCCCGGAAGAAGTCGGAGGCCTCGACCACGGCCGGCGAGATCTCCAGCACGTCCACATGCTCGAGGGGATAGCGGAGCAAAGAGCCCAGGCTGACGCCGCTGCCCAGGCCGATAAGCAGCGCGCGGCGCGGGCGATCGACGAACAGCGCCGGCAAGTGGGAGAGCAGTACCTGGGTGGACATGTCGGCGTGTTGGCCGGTGGATGCGTCGGTCTTGCCGTCGATGGTCAGCGACAGCGTGCCGCGGGGAGACCGCACGACGGCGACGGTTGCGGTGGGGCCCTCGCGATAGAAGACGGGGTGATAGGCTTTCAGGGCCGCCCGCAGGTTGCCCACGTCGTTGTAGTCGTGGGCGTAGATGTACGCGCCGCTGTTGAGATACGTCAGCTCCCAGGGTTGCAGCATCACCATGCCGATCAGTCCGGCGCACAGGGCGGTCCCGCCCAGTCCGAACCGCGTGCGCAAGGCGCTGGCCTGGTCGACGGCCAGCAGGGCCAGGCCGGTAAAGATGTTCAGCGCCACCCCGATGACCAAGCCTTGCTGCAAGCCGATGAAAGGGATCAGCACGAAACCCCCGACAAACGCGCCCAGGATGGCACCGATGGTGTTGCAGCCGTAGAGCACACCCACGCGCCGGCCGGTTTCGCCGCGGCGGCGCACGACCGCCTGCACGGCGAGGGGGAATGCGAAGCCCGAACACGTCGTGGGTACGAGCAGGACTGCAAACAGCAGGCCGAAGCGCGCTAACTGGAACGCCGGCCAACTGCTTTCGAACTGTTTGAAAAGGTGGAGGAACGCGAAGGGCAGTTCGTCGGCCAGCGGCATGAACAGCAGGAGCCAAATGCCGATGCCGATCTGGCTGAGGCTCAGCCAGAGCAGCGAGCGACGCGGGCGAATCACGGTGTACAGCCAACTGCCGAGGACGATGCCCGAGAGGAAGGCCGCGAGAATCGTGGTGAACGCGTACACGGTGGTGCCCACCACCATGGAGAGCACGCGGGTCCAGATGGTCTCGTAGACCATGGCGGTGAAGCCACTGAGGGCGACGGCGGCGGTGACGGCCGTGACGAGCACACGGTCAGATGGATTCGCTTGCTGAGGCTGTGGGTGCGGGCGACGGTGGCGATCACGGGCGTCTGCCGGCTGGTCGGCGGGGCGTGCGCCGGGCGCGTGCAGCCGGTACAACAGCCAGCAAGCCGCGCCAATGAGCAGGTTGACGGCCACGCAGAGGTGCGTAGCGCCGTGCAAGCCCAGGGCGGGGATAAGGATGAAGCCGCCCACCACGCAGCCGAGAACGCCCCCGAGGGTGTTGATGGCGTAGAGCTGGGCGGTGCGGCAAGCGGCGCGCTCGGGGTCTGCGGCGAGCAGGGCGCACAGCAGCGGCAGGGTGGCGCCCATGGCGGCCGTCGGGACAAGCAGGGCGGCGATGGAAACACCCAGGCGGGCGAGGCTGAGGACGTAGAAGTCGGGCATTTCGCCGGGGAAGACCCACGCGAACACCCCGTCGAGGGTTTCGATGATCGCCGGCAGCACGAGGGCGTAGACGCCGATCAGGGCTTCCAGGACCGCGTAAAGGCGCAGTTGATCATGGCGGCGGTCGGCGTAGCGGCTGGCGAGGAACGCGCCGCCGCTCATTCCGCCCATGAAGGCCATGAGCACGGCGGCCAGGGCGAACGCGGAGGCCCCGAAGGTGAGTGTGAGCAGCCGCACCCAGACGGTCTGGTAGACCAGCGCCGTGAACCCGGAGAGCAGAAACAGGAGGGCGAGCGCCCGGTATGTGTTGGAGCGGCCGAACCATTGCATGGACTGGTTACATCGGACGACGTGGCGGCGGACTTCACCCGAGGCCGCGTCCGGCGTCGATGAATCGTCGGGCGGCGCGTGCGCAGCGGTCGCGTCAACTTTCGCCGCATTTGATCACGACCGGTGAATCCACACGCTTGTTGCAATCGTGACAATCTCTTGGTTTTCCTCTCGTTTGTTCAGCTCATCGTGCGAAAACGCAGGTCATGCCGCTTGGTGACCCATTTGGGTTATTGCCTACAGGGAAGGCGGTATGCGATAGAACCGATAGAACAACTTGGCGTGACGATCGGTGTTCGCGCGGAACAAACGAATGGGGAGGCGCAGTATGAAGAATCTCAGTTTGCGTGCCAAGCTACTGGCCGTGCTGGGCGTTTTATCCATCGCTTCGGTGGCCATCGCCTATGTGGGCCTGACAAAGCTGGGCGGCATGAACGACCGGATCAACGACATGGTGGATTCGTCAGCGCGCAAGGTGGCCTTGGGCGCTGAACTCAAGCAGGACCTGCTCACGATTTCGCGGGCGGAGAAGAACCTGATTCTCGCGGACACGCAGGCGGTGATGGACGAATATGCCGCGGTGATCGACGACACGCGGGAGCAGATGGCGTCGCGCGAGCAGGAACTGCAGCAACTGGCGGATGAGGAAGGCCGGCAGTTGCTCGCATCGTTTCGAGCCGATTGGGATCAGTTCCTCGCCGCGAATCAGCAGGTCCGCGAACTTACCCGGCTGAACTCCAACGTGCGGGCGCGCAACGCCTCCGCGGGCGCCGGGCGCGAAGCGTATGAGCGCGCCGAGGCGATCATTCACGACCTTGCCCAAACCAGTGACGAGCAGATGGCCGCTGCGGTCGCGGAAGCCCGGAAGGCCTCGGATCGGGTGTTGACCGGCGCACGGTTGGTGCAGGACCTGCTGCGCATTCATCGGGCCGAGAAAAACGTGATCCTCGAGACGGCGCCGGAGCGCAAGCAGGCGTACGAGGCTTCGTGGCAGGAATACGTGCAGGCGGCGGACGCGGGCGCAAGCGAGCTCGGCGCCGCCGTCACGGAGGAAGGTCGAGCTCACTTCGACGCCTTCGCCCGGGCGTTCGAAGGCTTCAAGACGCAGAGTGGCAAGGCCGTGGCGCTGGCTCGCGAGGGCGACGACGAGTCCGCACAGGCGCTGTCCGCCAACGAGGGACGCGCCGCCTACGACGCGGCCGAGAGCGCTCTCCAGACCCTGGTTGATCTGAATGACCGGGCGAACACGGCCGCGGCGCAGGCGGCTGACCACGCCGCCGGCCAGGCTTTGCTCGCGGCTCGGGTGATCCAGAACATGCTGGCGATCCACCGGGCGGAGAAGAGCCTGATCCTGGAAACGACGCAGGAAGGCATGGATCAATACGCGGGCGCCATCGAGACCCTGGCGACGCAGATGGAGCAGCGCCTGGCCAGCCTCGACGATACCGCGACCGAGAAGGATCGCCGGCAGCTCGCGGATTTCCAAACCGCCTGGGCGAAGTTCATGGATGTGGACAAAGAGGTCCGCGACACCAGCCGCGAGAATGGCAACAGCAGGGCGGTGGCGTTGGCGTGGGGCACGGGGCGTGAGATGTGTGACAAGGCCGAAGGGCAACTTGCGGCCATTGTGGAGAAAAACAACGCCGCCATGGCCCGGGATGCAGAGCTGAGCGACCACAACTATGCCGCGGCCCGCACGTTGATGTTGACGGTGAGCGTCGTGGGTATCGCGCTGGGCGTGGGGCTGGGCCTGTTCATCATCCGCGGGCTGGTCCGTTCGTTGCAGGCGGTGGTCAACGGGCTGAACGAGGGCGCGGCGCAGGTGAATGACGCGTCCGGGCAGGTGTCGGCCGCCTCGCAACAATTGGCGAATGGGGCGAGCGAACAGGCGTCGTCGCTGGAAGAGACGTCCAGCGCGATGGAACAAATGGCGGCGATGTCGCGGCAAGCGGCGGACAACGCCAAGAGCGCGAACACGTCGGCGGCGAAGGCCCGGGAGAACGCGACGCAGGGCGACCGTACGATGGCCCAACTCAATGACGCGATGGGGGCGATCAACACGTCTTCCGGCGAGATCAGCAAGATCATCAAGGTGATCGAGGGGATCGCATTCCAGACGAACCTGCTGGCGTTGAACGCGGCGGTGGAAGCGGCCCGTGCGGGCGAGCATGGCAAGGGGTTTGCGGTCGTGGCCGACGAGGTGCGTACGCTGGCGCAGCGGGCGGCGGAGGCGGCCCGGGACACGACCGAATTGATCGAGTCGTCGGTGACGCGGGCGCGCGAAGGGGCCACGGTGGCGGATTCGGCCAGTCAGGCGCTGCAAGCGATCCTGGGAGACGTGTCGCAAGTCGCTGATTTGCTGACGGGAATCACGGACGCCGCAAACGAGCAGGCGCAGGGCGTTGACCAGATCAATACGGCCGTCGGCCAGATGGATAAGGTCACGCAGCAGAACGCCGCCAGTGCGGAGGAGTGTGCCTCGTCGGCGGAGGAACTCAGCGCCCAGGCCCAGACGGTCCGCGGCATGGTTGACGACCTGGTGGGCGTACTCTACGGGGCGTCATCCGCACAGTCGATAGGTTCGCCTGGCGTCAGCGCTGTCGCATCTTCGCCGGCCGGCAAGCAGGGGACGACCGTTCACGCTGGAGGTTCCGGCAGTGTCCGGGGTGAAGGGCGGAAGCCATCGCATGCGGTTCCGACCGATGACGACTTCAGTTCGTTCTAAGCGCGACGGATCGGGTTAGCTCCCCGTGCTGTGAAGGGGCCTGAAATGCAGGGGTGGACGCCGCAGGACACAAGCGGCGTCCACCTTTGTCCATTGGGGCAGAACGCGTCACGCGCTGGTTGGCCGAGCGGCGGGTCAGTCGCCGGTGTATGAGTGAATGCGCAGTTCGAAGACGAGTTCGTCGCGGATGGGGATGCCGTCGTTCCCGATTTCGGGGATCTGCGGCTTGACCTTGCGGGCTTCGTCGACGGCGCCGACGTTGACTTGCACGAGGCGGAAGCCCAGGCGCTGGTAGAACCAGAAGGCACGGGTGTTGTCGTTGGTGGTGGTGAGCCAGATGCGCTCGATGCCCCGCAGACGGGCGTCGTCGATGGCCATGAGCATGAGGGAGGATCCGATGCGTTCGCCCTCGAGGGTGCTGTTGAGGGTGAGCAGTTGCAGGGCGTCGTCCTCGTAGGCCATGGTGAGCAGGCCGACGATCTTTCCGTCACGCCACTCGATAAATCCCTCTTGTTCGTGGGGGTAGTAGCGCTTGCCGTGGCTCATGACGAGCCTGCTGTGCCAGTGCTGCTCGATGAACTGGGCGATCTGCTCGCGGTCGCTATCCTCGATCCGGCGTCTGGACATGTTGAATAGGTATAACGCGACGCGGCGGGCAATGCCAGTACAAAGAGACCGGGTGGGCCGGCTGACGGCTTGTCGCGGCCGGGAGCGCGGTCTATAGTGCTCCCGTCCGCGCTGCGGCGGTCTGTCGCGGCGGAAAACCCGTGGAGGGAGCGTGTTGGCGCCCGGCGCCGGGTGGAGAGTCCGCCGCGTGACGCCGCGCCAAGGATAGCGCCAAGGCCCATGAACGAAACCGAGCTCGACATCGTGTTCACCGCGCCGCATCCCGATGATCTGGAAATCGGGATGGGAGGGGCGATCGCCAAGTGCGTCCAGCAGGGCTACCGGGTGGGCATGGTCCACATGACCAACGGGGAGCCGACGCCGCGGGGGAATCCGGAGATGCGCGCGGCGGAGACGAAGGCGGCGGCAGAGATCCTCGGCGCTCACGTCTGCGAGACGCTGGACATGCCCAACCGGGTGCTGATGGATTGTCCGGAGAACCGTTTTGCACTGGCCACCGTGCTGCGGCGGTACCGGCCGCGGATCCTGGTGGGGATGGCCGGCCGAACCGTGTCCGCCTCACCGGATCACTACCAGGCCCAGCTCATCACCGAGGCCGCTCGATTCTACTCCCAGTTGACGAAATGGGACGACCGCTTTGACGGGACCAAACCCCACCGGATGGATCATCTGCTGTACCGGGTGGTGCCGATTGCGGCAGAGCAGCATCTGTTTCATTCGCGGATCGTGCTGGACATCACCGACACCATCGAGCAGAAAATCGAGGCGGTGCGGGCGTACCGTTCCCAGTTCGATGAGCGGCGACTGGCGGGGGTGGAGCACACGATTCGCAGCGTGGCGGGCTTCGAGGGGGTGATGGCCGGGTACCGCTATGGGGAGGCGTACGCGCTGCCGCGGGTGCTGGGGGTGACCGACCTGATGCGCACCCTGGAGCCGTGGACGATCCCGCCGCCCTTTGATCCGAAGAATCCGCCGGGCCCCGACGCGTCGGTGGCACGGTGATTCCGAGGCATCTTCAACCTTCTACAGAATAAGACCGATAACTCCTGGAGCGGGGTGTGGGCCACGCCTCGGGCTCGACTGTGCGCCGCGCAGGCCGCGGATCGCAGGGAGGCGATCGGCCGTCGAGCTTTGCCGATGTTGCCATGCTGGGAGCGAATCCTTGGAAGTCTACCTCGATGACCACAAGACCGAAATCAGCACCCCGACCGATGCCGCGGTCAAGGACCTGCTCGCAGAGTTGAAGGACCGGGCCGGGGCCAGCGGGCGGATGATCGTGGGCATTCAATGCGATGGCCTGGATGTGACGGGCGACGCGTTTGCCGAGACGCTGGCCGCGCCCGTAAACGCGTTCGCCCGGATCGAAATGCAGACGGCCGAGCCGCATCACCTGGTGACGGAGGCGCTGGCGCTTGCCGAGCAGTTGCTGGAAGCCTCGACCGAACAGGCCTCCGGCGTCGTGGATCTGATCGCGTTGGGAAAAGCAGATGAGGCGCTGCCCAAGCTGGGCGAATGCTGCAATGCCTGGCTGCAAGTCAACCAGGGCGTGTGCAACGCAGTGTCCATGTTGCACCTGGACCCCGGCGCGGTGACGGTGGGAGAAAAGACGCTGCCGGAGCTCATGGCCGTCCCGGCCGATCAGCTCAAGCAGCTCAAGGACGTGATCGAGGCGGGCGATTTCGTGCTGCTGTCGGACATTTTGACGTACGAGTTTCCCGAAGCGATCGAATCGTGGCGGCAGATGATTGCGGCGGTGCGGGACGCTGCCCGGCAGGAGGTTGGTGGATAGCTCTTGGCTGTCAGCTATCAGCTATCCGCTCTTGGCTGCTGTCCGTCACATCTTTGGTTTGAAGCTGCCGTAGAAGCGATCGACGGGATATTTGATCTCGTTTTTTTTCATCTTCTCCGCCAGGGCGGTGGCCAGATCGATGTCGAGCGCCGTGGCGAAGGAGAGGATGTAGGCGAAGATGTCCGCCACCTCCTCGCGGATTTCCGCCATTTGATTCGCGTCGCAGGTCACCTCGTCCAGCGCGTCGCTGTGGACCCACTGAAAATGTTCCATCAACTCGGCCGCTTCAATGGCAATTGAAGCGGAGAGGTTCTTGGGGTCGTGGAACTGCCGCCAGTCGCGGGCGCTGATGAAGGCGTCCATCAGGTCCTTGAGATTGGCCACGGTGGTATGCTGATCATTGCTCGGCACGGTGCATCTCCTGCTCGACGGTGAAGGTGCGGTCGGCTTCCGCGACGGGGCCTGCATGGTTGGCGAGGTGCGCGACGATTGCGCCTGCGTCATCGGCCACGGTCTGCCCTCAATCGGCGAGCTTGAGATTGTCCCAGTCCACGGGTTCGGTATCTGTCTCTTCGCCGCCGTCTTCGTCGCCTTCCTCGCGGACCTCGTAGTCCGGGTTGGGCGTGAGGATCATGGCCCGGGCGATGCGCTGGGCGACGAAGGGATCCCAGGCGGGGGCCTCTTCAAAGTGCTTCTCGAGGTGGGCCAAAATGACGCCGAAGGCCCCGACGAGTTGCTCGACCGGGGCCTTGATCAGGGCGAGGTGGAGCATTTCTTCGTAGGCGTTGGCCAGGGGCGCGTCCGCCGAGGTCTCCCAGTAGACGGCCGGGGCCACAGGGACCGCGTCCAACGGTTCGGCATCGGCGAAAAACGGGTGCGGCAAGGGGGTCTCCCGGCTCAGGTTGATGTGCCCGAAGCGAAAGCGGCGGGTCTTTTTCCAACTCACCTTGACGTTACAGATGAAGCAGATGGCGCCGGAGTACTCCTCGCCGAAGCATCGGCCGCAGGCGCAGCGATAGTCCTCGATGGGGCCGAAGATCTGCTGATCCCAGAGGGTGCCGCGGGTCTGCGACCAATCGTTGGGGTCCTCAAAGGCCCGCAAGCGCCGCTTGAGCGATCCGAAAGACCAAAGTCGGACCTGCTCCGAGGTGGCCGGGCGATATTGTTCCAGCACTGCTTCGATCGTCGTACCCATCATACACCGCCATTTCCTGCCGCGCGCAAGACCGAGAAATTCCGCCCCTCCAACGCATGTTAAGGCACACCGGGCCTTGGGATCCAGCCCGGGCTGCAATTCGCCGGAAGGGGCGTGGGGGCGACAGGTTCTTACGGAACGGCCGGCAGGGCCGGGGCGTAGCAGCCGATAGACTTGACGACCACGACATGACGGAGGGCAAATCGATGAATCGACGGTGGCGACAGCGGCTCACATGGCTGTGGCGGGAATGGGCGAAGCCCATCCTGGTGGTGGTGATTGTGCTGGGGACGTTTCGGTCGGCGGTGGCGGACTGGAACGACGTACCCACCGGCTCAATGAAGCCGACGATCCTCGAAGGGGACCGGATCCTGGTCAACAAACTGGCGTATAGCCTGCGGGTACCGTTTACGCGGTGGCGGTTGATCGACTGGGACGACCCGGCGCCTGGCGAGATCGTGGTCTGCTTCTCCCCGGCGAACGGGGATCGATTGGTCAAACGGGTCATCGCGGGACCAGGGGACACGGTGGCGTTACGGGGGAATCGCCTGATGGTCAACGGCGTTCCGGCCGGCTACGGTGAATTGGACGCCGAGTTGATCGCGCAACTGGACGAATCGGAGCGTCCGCGGCACGGGTACGCGGCGGAGACGCTCAATGGGGTCACCCACGCGGTGATGGCGACGCCGGGCGTGGTCGCGCCGCGGAGCTATGGGCCGGTGACGGTTCCGCCTGAGCACTACTTCGTGATGGGAGACAACCGGGATCGCAGCGCGGATTCGCGATCTTTCGGCTTCGTGCCGCGGGGAGACATCATCGGGCGATCGAGCCGGGTGGCGCTGTCGCTGGACCGGGATCGTTGGTATTGGCCGCGGTGGGATCGGTTCGGTCGCGCGTTGGAGTAACGTTCGGCTTCGGCCGAGGGGGAACTGAAACACAGATCCGGCCCGTCCACGGTCACGCATGGCGCCGTGGGCGGGCCGGTTTCGTTGTGGTGAGCCCTGGCGGTGTCTTGGCCATGGCACCATGGCGCTCAGCATGGCGGCGCACGGCGTTCAGCCCATCCGGTCCGCTTGCGCCGTGCTTGGCCATGGCACCCTGGGCGTCGAGCTTGGCCATGGCACCCTGGGCGTCGAGCTTGGCCAGGTCGCCCGGGTCAGATCGTACGCGGTGACTGAGCCCGCGTACGCTGGATCAGTCGCCCGCCGGGCCGCTGCTCGAGAGCGCGCCGACGAAGACGGCGAAGTCGCCCAGGTCGATGGTCACGCCGCCGTCCATGTTGGCGGCGAAGCACGCGGTGTCGATGGGGGCATCGACGCACGCCTGGAAGAGCATGTAGTCGTGCAGGTCGACGTCGCCGTCGGCGTCGAGATCGCCGTCGCCGTTGAGCACACAGGCGGCGGTATTCTCGTGACACCACTCGCCGGCGCCGCAGGGATCGCCGCTGCTGACGCAGCCGGCCAGGGCATCGCAGTATTCGGCCCCGTTGCAGAACACGCCGTCGTCGGGGCACTGGCCGTCGTCGGGGGTGAAAACGCAACCCGACTGGGGATCACAATCGTCGAGGGTGCAGGCGACGCCATCTGAGCAGAACAGCGGCGTGCCGTCCACGCATTCGCCCGCGACGCAGGTCTCGGCGCCATTGCAGGCATTTCCATCGTCGCACTCCGCGTCGCCGGAGCAACCCAGATTCCCTGCGATGACAAAGTTGTCGATGGCCGACTCGACGAGGGTGCCTCCGGAGGGCCCGTCGCTGGCGCCAAACCGGATCTTCATGGTGGACGTCAGTGCGACGAAGCTATCGAGGCCGAATGCGCGCGGCGTCCATTCGTTGGGCGATTGGGTATAGTCAAGTGTTTCGAGGGTCGTCCAGGTGGCGCCGTTGTTGTTGGAAACCTGGGCGATGAAGTAGTCGTCGGGGTCGCCCTCATTGCGACAGTAATGCCAGCGGACATAAGAAAGCTGGGCGATATCGACGGCACTGAGGTCGATGGTGGGTGATTCAAGGTAGACCACGCCGGAGTCGACGTCGTCGGTACCGGCTGCCCCCCCGGGGTTCTGGGCGGTAAAGGCGCAAGCCCCGCCGGCGTAGGGGCCGTTGGGCTGCGATTGCTCGCTGGTGCCGGAGTCGACGGTGCCGATGGGATCGCCAATCAGCCAGTCGCCGGTACTGGCCGTGCTGCCGGCGGCGCGGAATGACCAGCCGTTCGCGTTGCCCGATTCAAAATCGTCCTCAAAAACGGGCGTGAGGCAGGCATCATGGTATTCACTGCACTGGCCCTCCAGGCAGGGATTGCCGGTTGACTGGCAGATCCCCCCGACGCAGGATTCGACGCCCGTGCAGAAGAGGCCGTCATCGCAATCGGCATCGATGGCGCAGGTGCAGACGAAGATCTCGAAGTCGTCGAGATACCAGCCGTCGACGCCGTTGCAGTAGTCCTTGCCCATTTCGAAGCGGACCTGGAGGGTGTCGCCACCAGCGACGATGCCGGTGAGGTCGACCACGGAGGTGCCCCACTGGCCGCCGGCGCCGCTCCAGGCCGGCTCGCCGGCGATGGGGTTGGTGTTGTCGCCACCGGTCAGGGTGGTGTTGTAGGGGTTGTAAGTGAACGCGGCTGCGGGCAGAAGCGACCAGACGCCGCCGTTCACGCGGATCTTGAGGTTGCCGCCGTCGTAGCCGGCTTCGGTGGCCACGTAGTGGGTGAACATCATCGTCGGCTCGGCGGTTCCGGGCGGGATGTTGATCACCGGGCTGGTCAACTGATGGACGGCCGACTCCTCTTCGTTCGCGCAGGGGCTGGGAAGATCATTACAGAACCAGCCGGTACCGCTGCGTCCGAAGGGCAGGCTGCTGTCCAGCACCCACTGGTAGGTCGTATCAGGGCTGCCGACGGTGGAGGTAGTCCAGCCATTGACGCCGCTCTCGAAGTCGTCGGCGAAGACGGCCGAACGGGGGTCGCAGATGACGGGTGGAACGGGGTCGAGGATGTCGACGGTGGCGCCGCAGGCGCCGTCGGTGTGCATTTCGGTGGCGATCATGGCCGCGTCAACCTGCTGGGCGTCGCCGGCGGTGAAGACGGTGGCGGAAGGCAGGCCGGTGATCGGGTCGTTGGGGGTGGTGCCGATGAGGTCGGCGGCGGCCTGGTTGAGCGCGACGTAGGCGTCTTTGTAGTCGGACGCGGTGGTGAGATAGACGGTCAGGGCCCGGTACCAGACGGCGCCGGCTTTGACGGGCCCGATGGCGACGACATTCTGCCCGTTGAAGTTCTTGCCGTCGACCATGATGGCGAAGGCGTGGTTGGCGACGCCGCTTCCGGAGTGGACGCCGCCATTGTCGCCCGCGGGGCAGGTCTGGTTGGGGCTGTAGTTCCGGTCGGGATCGCCAAAGCAGGTGGGATCCCACATGTCGCGGATGGCGCCGCCGAACGCGTCGGCGTCCTCGCCCATCAGCCAGCGGACGCCGTCCGAGTAGCCGCTGGGCAGGCTGCATGCGCTGCGGGCGTTGTTGGGTGTATCCATGCCCGGGCCGGTGGGATGAGCGGGCCACGCGCCGCCGGGCGTGCCGGGCCAGGCCGCGTTGCCGTTGTAGAGATCGATCATCTCGCCCCAGATGTCGGAGTAGGCCTCGTTGAGCTGGCCAGGCTGGTTCTGATAGATGAGATTGGCGGTCGTTTGGGTCACGCCGTGGCCGATTTCGTGGGCAGTGATGTCATCGGTGACCGTGCCGGAACAGAAGATCATCTGCGCGCCGTTCCACCCAGCGTTGGGACAGGGCGGGTTGGTGGAGTTGACGGTCAGAACCATGGTCATGCCGGCGTCGTCGATGCTGTCGCGGCCGAAGGCGCGGAAGAAATAGTCGTAAACGTCGCCGGCGTAGTCGTAGGCGCGGTTGACGTCAGTGGGGCTGAGGACGGGGCCCTGCCCCTCAGAGCGGGCGAGGGTGCCCGGCAGGGAGGAGCCGCCGTTGCCGTTGTAGACGGCCCGGTTGCGGGCGTGCAGCCAGAGCGACCAGCGGTCGAGGACCTCGCCGGTATGGGCGTCGATGAAGAAGGCCTCGCGCAGGTGGCTGGTGGGGTCAGAGACGATGACGTGGTAGGCGAGGTGCGCCCCGCGCTGCATGTCGCCGTACCAGCCGGGATCGACGATGACGAGCTCCGTGCGCTCCGCGAACCACTGGTCGAGATCGGTCAGTGGCAGCGCGGTCAGGGCCTCGTCGGCCGACAGGGTGGGATTCACATCGAGCTTCTCGGGGAGGGGGTAGAAATCGCCGTTGGCGGCGACGAAGTCGCCCTGGGCGTTCTGATGGACCTTGAGTGTGCCGGAAAAGACCGGGACGCCCTCGTGGACCTGCTCGTAGGTGGTGTGCAGGTGGAGTTGATCGTCGAGCTGGGCCCGGGTCTGAACGAGTTCGCGGTCCGGGTCGCGCACGCCGAAGAGTACGCCATATTGGTTGAGGAAGTCGTCGGGCCGAGGGGCCGCCCGCGTACCCGAGGCGGCGACGGGGATGGTCGCGTTGTTGCGGCCCGTGACGAACTGGGCGAGGCCATTATCCTGGCGGGCGGCGACGCGAACGTTCTGTTCGGCCGCCTGGCGTGCGGCGTCATCCGCGGCGAATTGCGCCCACGCGCTGGCCGTGAGGGTGAAAACGGCAAGACAGGCTCCGATTCTCGTGATCGACCTTGACGACGTCTGCACTGGGCACCTCCTGGGGAAAGCTGCAATGAACGTGATAAAGGTTCCTTCCGCCGCTGAGCATCGGGATTCGACGCGGTTGCGTCTTCCGGGTGCGTGCGTCGGGTCGGAATGTGATGGCGAAGGAAATCACTCCTGACAGTGCCGTCATTGTACCGCGACGGATGCCACAGTTCACGGGTTCAGGCAGTTTGAATTGTGGTTACATGCCCGATAACTCTCGGAAACAATCGTGTTGCCGTTGCGGGCGCTGTCGAGCCGCAGCCGCGAGCGCCGGTTGACATGCGGGCTTATCGGGCGGCGCGAAGTCGAAACGCCGGGATCAAGGCCACACGATCATCAACCGACGAACAGTGCAGGCGGCCGGATCAGACGCGGACGCAGTTGCGGGACAGAGGACCGCGCTGAAGTGCGCACGAAAACAACGCCGGGAGAACACCCATGCGCCTGCAATTGCTTGATGAATCCACAAACTTCTCGTGCGGATCGTGCACGAAATGCTGCGACCAGCCGTGGGGGACACTGATCGAAGCGGACAAGGCGCACGCCCTGGACACGTTTGATTTCAGCGCCTTTCCGCAACTGGCCGGCAAGAAGTTCTACCACCAGGCCAAGGGGACGCCCAAGGGGTATTACCTGCTGAGCAAGGGAGAGGGGACCCGCTGCGTCTTCCTGGACACCGACGGGCTGTGCATCATCCACAAGGTCAAGGGGCCCGAGGCCAAGCCGACCGGTTGCCGCAAGTTTCCGTACATGGTGGCGCGCACGCCGGTGGACGATCGCGTATCGGTGGACTACGGCTGTCCGGCGGTGCAACAGTCGAGCGGCGCGCCGCTGCGCGAGCAGGGTGATGACATTGCGGTGACCATCTCGGTGACCTCCAAGCCGGCGGACCACGCCGCGCCGGTGGTGCTCGATCCGGAGGTGACGCTGTCACGGGCGGAGGCGGATGCTCTGTTGGAGCGGATCGGCGAGATTCTGGGCGGCGCCGACGATGGCGAGGGCGACATCTGGTCCCGTTTCGCCGAGGCGCTGGCCCTGGTCGTGGGGGTGCGCCGGCACAAGAAAAAGCCCGAACAGGACACGCCGGATGACGATCTCGTGGACCTGCTGCGTGCCGGGCTGACGCTGCCGGAAGCGCCGGATCCGCCGGCCGTGTACGCTTTTCCCAAGCCTCAGATTGCGCCGAGTCCGCCGCGGATGCTGTTCGCGGCGACGCTGTTTCGCGACACCTGCCCGGCCGACGCTCCCCTGGAGCTGGGCTTGTGGAAGCGGTTGACGCTCATGCCCAAGCTGATGAGCCTGGCCAAGCTCAGCGGGGGATACGCGTCGCGGCTGCTGGGGCGCAACATCGCGATTGGAGAAATCTTAACGCACCCGGTGGATACGTGGTTGGGGTCGGGCGGCGAAGCGCTGTTGCGGCGGTATTTCAAGTCGCGGATCTGGCAGCGGTACCTGTGTGGTACGCGGCTGTCGATCACCGGGGGGCTGCACCAGCATATTCAGGATCTGAACGCGATCCTGTTCTTTGCGCGGGCCGAGGCCCAGCACACCGGTCAGCATCAACTCACCGACGAGCTGCTCCGGTTCGGTCTCAACCGGGTCGAATTCCATCTGGCCAACCAGCCGCGGCTGTTCGACCAGGGCAACATGATCGCCTGGTTTGAGGCCCAGTTGCAGAGCCCGGCGGTGGCGATGCAGAGCTTGCGGCTGATGGCGCTGCGGCCGGCGCCGGCCGATGCCGCGGACGCGGAGACGACGTCCGCCGCGGAGCAAGCGTAGCCGATCACGGCACGGCCGGTTCGGGGGAATCCGGCCGTGTCCGCAGCGCCTCCGCCTGCGTGCGCAGGTCGGCGTCCTGCGCGCGGCGCAGACATTCCTCCACCGCCCAGGTCAGCGCTTCCGCGCGTCCGGTCGCCTGGCAGGCACGGGCGAGGAGGTAGTAGGGCCAGGGGTCGTCGGGCGCAGCGGAGGCGTGGGTTTGCAGGACTGCCGCGAAGGCGTCAAAGGCCTGGACATCGGCCAACACGTCGCGTGCGATGATATCTTCCACAAAGCGGACTGCATTCGCGTGCGCTTGCTGCCGCAGGAGCACGCCGCACTGCACCATTTGAGCCCGGGATTGTTCGGGATCGATCTTCAGCGCTGCCTGGGCGGCGTCCGCGGCGGCTGACCACTGCTGCGCGAGCCACGAGACCCACGCATACCAGCCGTGCAGTTCGGCCGACGCGCCGTCGGTCTTGAGCGCCACGGTCAGGAGCATCGCGGCCTGGCGGTGCTCGTTGGCCCGGACGTGCAGTTCCACGGCCAGCAGCAGGGGGGCACGATCCGTCGGGCGCTGGTCGAGGTAGGCGTCGAGGTGCTGGGTCGCGGCGGCCAGATCGCCTTCGGCTGCCAGCAGGCCCGCGAGGTTCATCACCGCCGCGGTGGCGTCCGGGTCGAGCGCGAGGGCGGCGGCGTACTGCTCGGCGGCTTCGGCAGTCTTGCCCAAAGCGGCCAGGCACACGCCGGCGTTGATCCGGGCGGGGACGTTGTCGGGCATCCACGCGAGCAAGGCCAGGAGGTGGTCGAGGGCGTTGGCGGGCTGGCCGGCCTGCATGTCCAGTTCGGCGAGCCCCAGCGTAGCCGACGCTTCGTAGGGGTTATTTTCCAGGGCCTGTTGGAAGGCGCGGCGGGCGTCGGCCGGGCGGTTCGCGCGGACGTAGGCGTTGGCGAGTTCGAGCAGGCCGGGATTGTAGTTGGGCTGGCGTTGTGCGCAGCGCTCGAGGGCGGCGAGGGCCTGGTCAGCATGGCCCGCGGCGCGGAGCACGCGGGCGTAGCGGGCCCAGGCAGGACCGTTGTCGGGGATGACCGACAAGGCTTCTTCGAGGGTGTTCAGGGCGTCGTCGAGATGTCCGAGCCGCCACTGGGCCAAACCGATGGCCTGGTACGCGTCTGCGCGGTCGGTCGGGGACATCGCGAATGCGCCCTGCAATTCAAGGGCGGCGGTGGCCGACGCGATGGCGTCGCCGTAACGGCCGGCGTAGTAGAGCGACCAGGCGTGCTTCACCGCGACGTCCGGGTGGTCGGGATAGACGGCGAGCATGCGGGCGGAGCGGGCCACGTCGTCGTCGTAGCAGGCGCAGGTGCGCCAACTGATGACCGTCAGGACCAGCGCGATGCACACGGCCATGGCGATGCGGAAAGGCGCGTTCAACCAGCGCCTGCCGACCCAGGCCAGCCCGGCCGCGAGCAGCCAGTACAGGCCGATGTGGGGAAGATACGCATAACGTTCGGCGACGAAGACGTTGCGCGCGGGCGTCAAGGGCAGCGTGGCGAAGATCGCCGCGGCGAACCAGAGCAGACACGCCCAGGTCAGCCGGGAACGCCGGGCTACCAGCGCAACGATGGCCGCAACCGCCGCCAGCAGACCGAGCGCCGGCCAGAATCCGGGATCGCTCCAACTTACTTCGGCGTGTGCGGGATGATAGGGGGATAGCCCTACGGGCACGAAGACGCGGCTGACGTACCAGGCCAAGGCGCCCACGACGCGCACGGCGACGGGTCCGGACCATTGCTGTTGTCCGGCGGACACCATGCTGCTGCTGGTCGCAACGTTGAGCGCGACGAAGGCGGCGGTGATCAGGCTCGCCGCAATCCAGGTGATCCACCACGCCCGTCGGGGTCGTTGCCAGGCGAACAACACGGGGACCGCGAGCAGGACGGGCAGGGCCGGTCTCACCTTGCTCATCATGCACAAAGCCGTCAGCAGCAGCACGAGCGCGATGCGCCATCCGCCACCGCTCGCGCGCCAGCGTTCGAGGGTGAGGACTGCGGCCAGCAGAAACGCAGTGGACAGCAGCGTCATGCGCCCGTTGATCCAGGCGACGGCTTCGACGTTGAGTGGATGGACGGCGAAAATCAGCGCGGCCAACGCGGCGACCGGCGCCCGTTTCAACAGGCGCAGGCCGAGGGCGTAAACTAGCCAGGTGTTCAGTGCGTGCAAGAGCAGATTGGTCAAATGGAAGACCCACACGCCGGCGGGCGCGTCGGATGTGCCGCCCTCCAGTCCGAGTGCTCGAATCACCGCGAAGTCCAGGGAGAAGCTCAGTAGCGGCACGGGCTGATAGAGGTCGCGGTGGACGACGGTGAACAACTCGACGGCGTGGGCGAGTGAAGGTCGGTTGACCAGCACGTGGTCGCGGACCAACAGGATGTCGTCGCCCCCAAGAAAGCCGCCGTTCAAGCTGGGGATGCCCATGACCACCGCGGCGCAGACGACACCGAGTGCCAGCCACCGCGTGGTCTCGCCGGTTTCGGACCCGTGCTGCTGCTTGCTGGACAGCGTGGTCATGGGTGAGGCGCCGTGGCGAACGTTGAATGCGCCGGCGCACGCCGGCAACGAGCGCTACCCACCGCTTGTTCTAATCTGCGATATAGAAGTAAGTTATCGCGGCGTGGGGGCCGCGCTCGCTGGGCGGCGGTCGCTGGCGTAACCTATCCGAAAGCGGGGTTGCTCGCCACCGACCGGGGCCACGCGCTTCGCCGGCGTCAACGCAACCCGTTCGTAACGTGGCGTATGCACTGACAGGTTTGGCGGCTGCGGTTCGTCTGTTGAGGTGTATGGCAAGCATGGCGGCGAGCTTGGAATCCGATTCCGACGGAGCGGTGGTGGCGGCCATCCAGCAGGGTGACCACCAAGCCTTCCGGGAGTTTCTGCGCGGGCAGGATCGATGGGTCCGCGGGATCGTGTTTGCCGTGCTGGGCGACCGGCACCGGGTGGATGACGTGACCCAGCAGGTGTGGACGGCCGTCTGGGAGCGGGCCGGCGAGTTGCGCGACGTGCGCCGCTGGCGGCCTTGGTTGTATCGCCTGGCTCGCAACGCCGCGATCGACGCCGGGCGCGAGCGCAGTCGCCGCCGCCGACTGGCCGATCGGTTGCATGAACGGGCGGAGCGGAATGGCGAGGTTTCGGGCCCTGCGGAGGCGATCGTCGCCGACGAGCGGTCTCGAGCGGTGCGGGCGGCGATCGCGGCGTTGCCGCCGCTGTACCGCGAACCGCTGACGCTGAGGCACCTGGAGGGATGGAGTTACCGGGAGATCGCGGATGTGCTCGACGTTCCGGTCGACACGGTGGAGACGCGCTTGGTGCGGGCGCGCCGGCAGTTGCGGGCGGCTTTGCACGGGAAGGTCTGATGATGCACGACGTACCTGAACGAATCGAACGATTGATCTGCCGGCACCTGGATGGCGAGATCACGGCGGACGAGCAGATGGAGCTCGACCGGGCCTTGATACGCGATCCGGCGGCCCAGCAGATGCTGGCCGACTACGCGGCGATCGACGCGGTGTCGGCCGAGGTGCTGCGGAGCAGTGCCGCGCGGCAGGGCGCACCCGTGGCGATGCCGCTGCATCCGGCGGGTCCGCCACGCCGTTTGTGGCATGCTCGGTGGATGATTCCGGCGGCGGCCGTTGCGGCTTGTCTGGCGCTGCTGGTGTACTGGCAGACGCCGCCGTTACCGGCGCCGGATAACGCCGCGGGCGAGCCTGGGCGGGTGGCCGACGCGGGGCAGGCGGCGTCGTCGCGCTCGGACTGGACGCTGCCGCAGGTGGGAACGCCAGGCGGCGACGTGGGCGTCTGGCAGGTGGCGGACGCCCCGGCCGGTGAACTCGACCGGGTGACCAACCGCAACGTGATCTTCGTGACGGATGATGAAGGCAACATTTACATGATTAACGTCGATCATGTGCTCGAATTGCAAAAACCCAAGGACCGCAACGGGCTGATCTACACGCGTGACCCGATTTAGCCGGCAGTGGGTGTCTTTATTCTGACGTTCTGATTGAAACGAGTTTCGCGGTTTGGCCGCGATGTTCATGAAAGGGATGGAACCATGAAGATAGTCAGTGGATTACTGGTCGGACTTTTCGCCACCGCGGCGCTGGCCGCCGAGGCTGCCGGCGTCGCCGACGGAAAACGCACGGTCGTCGTGCGGGCGATCAATACGAACGGCGAGCCGCGGGTGGAGTTGCAGGCGGATGAAATCCACGTGTCCCAGGTGGAGGCGACCCTCTCGGATACCCCGCACGACGGGGGCAACATCGTCGTCGTGAGCACGGTGTCGCAAGAGGACGGCGGGGCCGACGGCAACAAGAGCAGGGTCCACGTGATATCGCGCGTGGCCCGGGCCCAGGACGTCAACCGCGGATGGCTCGGCGTCGCCTTGAGTGAGTTGACCGACGCGCAGGCGGTGCGCAACAACATCGACGCCGGCGTGGTGGTGCTGAACGTGGTGAAGGACAGCCCGGCCGACCTGGCCGGTTTGCAGGAAAACGACGTCATTGTGCGGATCAACGGCGAGCCGGTGGAAGGCGGCGTACCCGGGCTCGCCCGGACGATCGGTGACCTGGGGCCCGACGTAGACGTGAACCTCGAGGTCGTGCGGGCGGGGGCGACGATCCAGTTGGTCGCGCATCTGACCGCACCGCAGGGCGGCAATGTCGAGTGGCGGTACACGCCGGATTTCAGTGCAAAGGAGCGCATCTTCACCGTCCCGCATTTCGGCAAATTGTCGCCCAACGGCAACATGCAGTTCTTCGGGCCGGACGACCTGGCCGAGTTGGACAAACTGCCCGACATGATTCTCGAACTCATGTCGCCGATGGACACGACCACCCAGCTTTCGTTCGAGGACGGCAAGCGGGTGCTCAAGCTGGTGACCAACAACGACGGCGACGTGATTGAGGTTGCTCAGGAAGGCGACGGGCCCATCGTGGTGAAGCGCTATGCGGAGGGCGCCGCCGATGACGCCGTGGAGGCCGAGTACGCCACGGCCGACGATTTGGCTGCCCAGGATCCGGAGGCGTTCGAGATCTACGATCAGCATCGCCGCTCGGCGGTGTGGTTCGGCGCCGGCGGAGACACGTTCGGTTTCATGCCCAAGGGACGGGCGCCGCTGTCGGATGACGTGCGGCAGCAGATCGAGGAGAGCATCCGGTCGGCCCGCGAAGCGATGGAGCAGGCCCGGGGTGCGGCTGCCGGGGCCCATGCAGCCTTCCCCACACCGCCGCAGGCTTTCTGGTTCGGCGATCGGGCGATGCGCACGTTCAAGGTCCTGCCGGACGGGCAAATCGAGTTGACCACCCGCAAGGGCGGCGATGAGATCGTGCAGCTTTACACCGACGAGGCCGATCTCCAGGCCCGCAACCCGGAAGCGTATGATCGCTACGCCGACGTACTGGCGGCCGAGGTTGCGGAGTAAGCCACGGGAATCCGTCGTCCAGTGCAATGAACCGGGGCCCGCGGAGCGGTTTGAAGTGCCGCTTCGCGGGCCCGTTCTGTTTGACAGGCTGGGTTACTTCTGAAGCGGCGCTTTCTGCGTCTTGTGGCAGATGTAGCGGCCCAAAGCGCGAACGGCCGAATCGGCCGAGCGGAACACCGGCACGCCGCCTTCGCGGATGGCATGGGCGAGCGGGTCATACAACGGCCCCGAATCGATGGCCACCACCAGCGGCTTGGACGTTTCCTTAAACAGTTGCGGCAGGCGATGCGCGAGCGAAGCCTGATCGGCGATCTCGTCAGGTGTGGTTTTCATCGTGGGTGTGAGGGGCACGAAGCTGGCGATTACGGCGTCGATTTCGGGGCATTCGAGCATGAGGCGGACGGCCTCCTCGTGGGCGGCATCGGGCGCCATGGGGGTGAGATCGAGCGGGTTGGCCAGATTGACCAGGGCGTCGAGCTTGTACCGCTGGAGGATGGTGAGCAAGTCGGCGCGATCCTGGTCGCGCAGCTTGCCGAAGGAAACGCGATAGGTGCGCCCGACGGTCGCGTCGGCCATGCCGACGACTTCGTAGCCGGCGTTGGAAATACCGCCGAGGCGCCGGCCGCTGAACACCCGCCCGTGCAATTGCGAGGCCAGTTGGACGAGGTATTCAAATTCCTTGAAGGTGTCAGCCACCAAGGCGCCGGAGGCGGTGAGGGCGGCCTCGCAGACGTTGTAATCGCCGGCGATGGAGGCGGTGTGTCCGGCGGTGGCGGCGCGGCCGGCCTCGGTGCGTCCGGCCTTGTAGAAGATGACATCCTTGCCGCGGGCGACGGCGCGCTGCACCGCCCGAGCCATTTCGAGACCGTCAAGGTCGCGGAAGCCCTCGACGTAAATGCCGTAGACCTCGATGTCGGTGTATTCATCAAGGTACTTGACCATGTCGGAGATGGTGACGTCGACCTGGTTGCCGATGGAGATGGCGTACGCGGGGTCGAGCGTCTCCAGGTTGCTCATGCGGGTGATGACGTAGGCGCCGCTCTGGGACACGACGGCCGTGGGTTTGCCCGCGACTTCCCAGCGCTTGGGCAGCTTGTCCTGGGGGATGAACATGGTGTCGTATTTTCCCGGACGGGACTGCACGCCGAGACAATTGCCGCCGACGAAGATCGGTCCGCCGTCGGGTCGCTCGCGCCGGGCCTGGGTGATGCGCCGGCGGAGGCGGTTCTCCGGCTCCTTACCCTCCGCGGTCTCCCCCATGCCGCCCGGAATAAGGATGACCGATCCCACCTTGTCGGAATCGAGGACCTGGTTGGCGATGTCGGGTACCTGAGGCGCGGCGACGGCCACGACCAGCAGATCGACCGGTTGGGGCAGGTCGGCGATGGAATCGACGCAGGGGACGCCGTCGACCGCGTCGCCGCCTGGTTTGATGACGTAGAGCTGCGAGGTGTCGAAGCCGCACTGGACGACGTTGTTGAGGATCACTCGGCCCATGTTCATGCCCTTGGTGGAGACCCCCACGATGGCCATGGACTTCGGATGCAGGAGTTGGCCGATCCTGGCGACGGGGCGCGGGGGGAGTTCCTCGGCCGCGGCCTTGAGATGGCAAAGTCCGTCGAGGGGGACCATGAAGCCGTCGGTGAGGGCGAAGGGGTTGACCTCGAGTTCGGCGATGAGGGGCTGATCCTTACGGCTGTTGTCGCAGAAGCGGTGGGCGACGTCGATGAAGGCCTGGAAGCACTCGATGAGGTTTTCGTCGGCGATGATGCGTTTGTAGCCCCGGGCCCGCCCGGAAAGAATGTCGTAGGCCATGGTTTGGCGGAACAGTTCAAACATGTGCTGGCCGCTGGTCTGTTCGGTGAGGGCAGTGGCGATAGCCTTGCCACGCTGCATCACGGAGGCGAGGTACTCGGTGTGTACGCCGCCGAGGCCGGCGGCGATGATCGGGCCGAACTCCCGCGAGGCGCGGATGCCAACGAAGAGTTCGTTGCCGAGGCTGGCGTCGGAGTGGGGCATGTATTCGCAGATGACGGTCCCGGTGAGAGTGGCGCTGTGTTTCGTAGCGATGCCTTCGAAGTTGCGGGCGGTCTCGTTGACGGCGTCGACATCGCGCGCGACGAAGCATACCCCGCCGACATCGCTCTTGTGCGCCAGGTCGGGGGAGACGATCTTGACGACCACCTTGTCGCCGGGGAAGCGTTCGAGATCGGCGGCCTTGAAGGCATCGCCGGCGCGGCGGAAGACCGTACTCGGCACGCGGACGGCCCCGGACGCGTGGATCAGCTCGTATACTTCGTGTTCGTAAAGTGCGTCGCGGTTCTCTTCGGCAGCGTGGGCGATGATGGACTCGATCGTCGCGAAATCAACGGGCATGGGGTCTCACCATTTGCAAGCAGACGTCTGCGTCGCACAGCACCAGCGGCAGGGGCCGGAGGTACGATACAGGAGGATCACGTGGCGTCCCCTGAGGTGGCGGCGCAGAGACAGGAACCGCTACGGCCGGACGCACAGTCCGGCGCGACTCGTTCGGGTCGGCTCAATCCAATCATAGTGCCGCAAGCCGATCGCGCCGGCAACCACGAGCGACCGAAAACGGGGGCGCACCGTCGGAGGGCGCCTTGGGCATGATGGTGGAGGATGATGGCTCGATGACGCCGACTACAATATGGGAACGAGGCGGGTGATGGCCTCGACGTGGGCGAATTCCGCGTTTTGGGCGTTGCTGTGGGCAACTTCGTACATCTCGTAGCACAGCTTCCACTGAACGGCGACGCCTACATAGACGAGCAGTGCGATGCACGCGGCCACCTCGGCGCAGCGCAACCGTCGAAAGTTGAACAGCACCAGGGTGGCGCCCGCGACGAGGAGCAGCTTGGCCGCGATGAGCGGGCCGGCCCCCAGGGTGAGCAACGCGCGGGCCAGGGGATTGCCCTCGTAGAGCATCCCATCGGCCTGGGCCCGCATGGTGAGCGACAGGTCGAAGAGGTTGAGGACCCAGACGCCGGCCAGCAAGATCATCACCCGGCGGGCCCGGCGGGAGGTCACGCGAGCGAGAGCCGCCTGGGCAGTGCTCACGGTCTGATCGAGGAGGCGGCGTGTGCCGCACAACGCGGGTGTCAAGCCAGCCAGGCTGCTCATCGTCCCCATCTCCCTTGGCGAACCCCACTCGCCGGCATCCCGACCAGCGCCCACGGCAGGGAGCGCTTGTCAAAGGGCGCCAGCGTCCGCAAGATGCTCGGGAGCGGCGCACGGCGCGTCGCGAACCCGGGCGTTCATTGGAGGCTGACGTCATGCCCTCGCCAGATCCTCCCAAGCTGTCGCACATCGACCCCACGGGCGCCGCCCGAATGGTCGACGTGTCGCCGAAGCCGGCCACCGAACGACTGGCCGTGGCAACGGCCGAGGTGGTCGCCAGCCCCGCGGTGGTCGCGGCCGTCATGGCGGGCGACCTGCCCAAGGGCGAGGCGCTCGCCGTGGCCCGCGTGGCGGGTATCCAGGCGGCCAAGCGGACGGCGGAGCTGATTCCGCTGTGTCACCCGTTGGCGCTCGACTGGGTCGAAGTCGAGTTTGCCGCGGCGGGCGACGACCGCGTGGTGGTGACGGCCAGCGCCAAGACCACGGCCCGCACGGGCGTGGAAATGGAGGCGCTCACCGCCGCCACGGTCGCGGCTCTGACAATCTACGATATGGCGAAATCCATAGACAAGAGTATGCGCATCGGTCCGATAGCGTTGCTGCGCAAGGCCGGTGGCGCCAGTGGGGATTACCGACGTTCCGATAACGGATGACGTGCAGGAGGTGAATCGCCCGCCGCAAGGAATTGAAAAAGTCCACATCGCTGCGGCGATTGCGAGGTCGAATTGCCAGTGCAGAGCGGCGCGTGCACGAAGCGACAGGCCAGGCGCAGGTAAGCCGCCTATTCCTCGCCCAGATAGCCGAGGCTGCGCAGCGCGCGCAGGACGTCCGGATCGAGGGTGACGGGATCTGCATCACTGGGGGGTTCGTAGCGCGGCGTGCGGGCGTGCCAGGCGGTGATCGCGGAAGCCAGACGCTCAGCCACGTTAGGCAGTCGATTGATCAGGTTGTTGAGTTCGCCGGGATCGGCGTCCAGGTCATAGAGCTCGCGGACGCCGTCGGCCGAGGCAATGTATTTGTAGCGCCTTTCCTGTGCCGCGATCTGCGGCTGTGCGCGGTGCAGAATCTCCGGGTCGCCGCGCTCGCGGATCAGAGCGAGATTCTCCGGGGCAGGACCGCCATACTCGCTGATGACCACCCGCTCCGCATGTGCCGCTTTCTCGTCAAGATTCAGAAGGTCTACTGCGTCTTGGGCCAGGGGGACGCCGTTCGTTCCGACGGTGGCCGCGAGCACCGTGCCGAACAGATCGGAAGGCTGGACCGGCAGGTCCCAGCGTCGCGGTTCGGCGCCGGGGGGACGCAGCATCAGCGTCACGTCAAGCACGTCCTGGTAGGCCTGCATGCGGTGTGTCCACATGCCATGCGTGCCCAGGTACTCGCCGTGGTCGGAAACCACCACCACCAGGGTGTGGTCCAGGAGTCCGCGGGATGCGAACATACCGATCAATTCACCCAGCCGGCGATCGGCGTAGTGGATGCCGGCGTCGTACTGCCGCCGGAGCACATTCTCATCGGATTCCGCGAGGAAATCGCCGCCTTCGAAGTTGAAGCGCCGATCCATAGCCGTGACCATATTGCCATATACCCGGTAGCGCAGGGCATACGAGCGGGCGACCTGTTCATCGGTCATGAATCGCGCCCGATGCGCCGCCGGCACGCGATAGGGGATGTGCGCGTCCATGTAATTGACGAACAGGAACATCGGTTGATCGCGATTGGCCTGTTGGTCCAACCATTCATCGATCAGGCTGTTGGTCAAGGCGCCGCCGAAGTCCTCGTCAAACCAGGGCAGCAGGGGACGCCAGCCGCTACGTTCCCAGAGGTGCTGGATGGACGATTGAGCGATATGGCGGAAGTGATAGATGACGTCGCAGGCGTCGAAGCCGCGGACAATTTCCGTGTCCCGGGCGACCCAGGGATTGTTGGAGAAAGCGGCCGTCGCGTAGCCATGATCGCTGAGTATCTCCGCCGCCGTGCGGAAGCGGGCGTCGAGGCGCGGATGGCGAAAGTCGGTGCCGTGCTCGCGGAGGCTGCGGCCGGAGAACATGGCCGCATGGCTGGGCAGGGTCCAGATTCCGTTGGCGACCGCGCGGTCGAAGACGACGGCCTTTGCCGCCCAGCCGTCGAGAAATGGCGTGGTGGGCCGAACATAGCCGTGGGCGCTGGTGTGGTCTGCCCGGACCGTGTCGAGCACGACCCAGAGGACGTGCGGATGGGCGGGCCGTGGTGCGGTCGTCGCGGTCTTTGTCGCAACGGTGTATGCCGCCGGCGCCCGCAAGGGCGAGTTGGCGAACACCAGACCGAAGACCAAAGCCGGCACGAGTGCGATGCCGGTCGCGACGTTGGTCAGGCGCAGGACGCGCCGGGGGTTGCGGCGCGCGACGCGCCGCAGCGCCCAGTAGACCACCCCGCTTGCGGCGACAACGCCGATCAGGCCCGCGGCCAGGGTCGCCGCGCTCAGGCGTCCTGCGGCAAGCAGATCCGTTGGAAGCGTCACCGCGCCGCAGAGCAGAACGAACGCCGCGGTGAGCGGTGGGAGCAGCGTGCATTGCGCGCGTCCGCGGGCCAGCAGCAGGATGGCGGCTGTCGCGAGCACCACGAGCGGCGTCCAGACCAACACGTGGGTGACCATCGCCTTGCCCAACGCGGCCAGGATGAAGCTGACCGGCCAACGGCCGGCGTCAAAGTGCTTGCTCGCCAGGGCGACCGCCCCCGCGCATTCCGCCATCCCCACCGCCACCCCGCCGATCAGGCCGATCTGGGCGCCGGCGGCCAGCAACCGGATTCTGCTGCAACGGGTTGACGGTGCTGATTCAGGATTGATGGTATCCGGCGCCATAGTGTCTGCTCGGTGAGCCCAGGATTCCCTGGATTACGACGGGTTGTCTGCGCCTCCGGTTGACGGCTCAGACGAGGCGGAGGGCTTACGCCGCAACACCTGCCAAAGCAGAAACAGGCCGAACATCACGCCCAGGCCGATCAAGGGCAACTGGCGCAGATACTCGGGTTCCGGTCCGGGGCACGGCGTCTCGGGGATCACCAACTCGGTTCCGTCGCTCAAGCGGATCGTGGCAGGCTTGTGAAGCTTGGTTCCCCGCTCGGCCCGCGTGTCGCGGATTTCAAACGTCATCGATTTGCCGGGATAGATCCCGTAGCCCGTCGCGCGCGCCTGGAAGACCACCTCGTTGTCTCCGTGGTTTTCGCCGGTAGTGATAGTTGCCTCCCAGCCGTCGGGGGGCATCAACGTCTCGCTCAGATACCGAGGCGCGCGGAAGTACACGATGGGCTGGTCCGCTTGGTTGGTGATCGTCCAGCGGAACGTGCGCAGGTTGCCCGGAACGCGCACGCCGTCGATGTCAATATCCTGCGGCGATGCCGCTTGTGCAACCGTGACGATTGCCAGGCTCAAAAGGCCGAAGAGTCTGCAATACAACATGGGTGATGGTCCAGGAAAGAGCGGCGTTTTTCTCCGTCAAGGAGGTCGGCGAGACAGTATAGCCCCGGTGCGTCCGCGTGTGCAATGCCGCCCACGGGGGTCTGCGCAGGCGGTCGGCGCTCCGCGCCTCGACCCGCGGAGTGCCGCAGATCGATGTCTCGATGGCCTGGGCAACACGCCTTGCAAGCCTGAAGCCGCGTTCCTATACTCGCCCCTCGGTGGATCCACAGGAAGCTCAATGATCGAGGAGATGCGGCGTGACGGATATCAAAGCGACGAACATTACCTGGCACGAAGGGCATGTCAGCCGCGAGGAGCGGCAGAAGCTGCTGCGGCAGCGGGGCTGCCTGATCTGGTTCACGGGGCTCAGCGGCTCCGGAAAAAGCACAATCGCCTACACGGTCGAGCATGAACTGGTCAAGCGCGGCCACCTCTGCTACGTGCTCGACGGCGACAACATCCGTCACGGTCTCAACAAGAACCTGGGCTTCAGCGCCGAGGATCGCGCGGAAAACATCCGCCGCATCGGCGAGGTGGGCAAGCTCTTCGTGGACACGGGCGTCATCACCATGACGGCGTTTATCAGCCCGTACCGGGCGGATCGCGACGCCGCCCGCGCTCTGCTGGCCGAGGGGGAGTTCGTCGAGGTTTTCGTGGACGTTCCCTTGGACACCTGCGAAGTGCGCGACCCGAAGGGGCTGTATAAAAAGGCGCGGGCCGGCGAGATCAAGGGCTTCACCGGAATCGATGATCCGTACGAGGCGCCGGCCAAGCCGGAGGTGGTCATCAAGAACGGCGAATGCACGCCCCAGGAAGCAGCCGCCCAGGTGATCCAGTATCTCGAGGATCGCGGCATGCTGCGGGTGGGCGAAATCGCCGGCTAACCGCACCTCCACGGGACCACACTCTGCGCGCGCGGCGCAGACGCTTGCGGATAGTGCGGGCGGCTTTTCGGACGTTCGGTTCCGCTGAATGTATTCACTACGCGGATAATGCCCCGCCCATATCCGTATTCACCCGTATACCGATCGTCCGCCGCCGCGGCGCCTCTGGCAACACGCCACGCCAGAATAGGCCGCGCTCGCGCTGAACCATCCTCCGCGCAGAACCGATACGACATATGGGTTCACCGCCGACCTCGAGCGGTCGCGGTGACGACCTGCGTAGCAGCGCTTTCTAACGAGACGCAATCGCCATGCTGGACATGTTGCAGGCCATTGCCGCGCAAGCCGCCCGCCGATTGGCGGACGGCGCCGACGATGCGGTGGAACCGCAGGAGGTGGAAGCGCGTGCGGCTTTGGGCCCCGGCCGGGGACGACGTGTGCTGGTCGGCGTAGGCGGCGACGTCACCACGTTGGCGGTCTTCACCTTCGCCGAGCGCTTGTGCCGCGTGCTGGCCAAGGAGGCCAACAGCGACGAGTCCGACGAGCGGGCAATGGGCGAGGTGCTCGCCCGATTCGTGGCCGAAACCTTGACCAGTGCGTTCGGGCCGGACGCGCTGAATCAGCGGGTCACGCTGCTTCCCCCCCTGGTGTCGCGGTCAACCGTGGCGCTAAGCGCCTATGCCAGCCAGCAGCCGACGTCAATGTCCATCGACGCGCCGCGGGGCCAGATGATGATCAGCCTGATTGCGTCCCTCTCCGGCAACATCCACAGTGAGATCCGCGGCGGGCGGCGGCTGGTTTGTGTGGACGATGATCCCCTTGCTCATCGTCTGCTCGGCCGCCTGCTTAAGGACACGGATTTCGAAGTAACCGGCGTGACGGACGCCACCGAGGCGTTGAAGCGGATTGTGGAGGATCCGCCCGATGTCGTCCTTCTCGACTACGAAATGCCGATCATGACCGGGCTGATGTGTTTGCAGCGCATCCGGACCAAGAACAAGCACCTGCCGGTCATCATGGTGACCGCCCACAATTCCGCGAGCATTGTCAAGCAGTGTCTGGCGCACGGCGCCTCCGGATTCCTGCTCAAGCCCTATCGCGTGGCGGACCTCCGCAAGCAGATCGAGCACGTGCTGCGGCGTCAGGAAGTCTCCGTCGCGTAGCTACCTATTGCATCGCAAAGAACCGGTGGTTCCCGACCTGCTTGTGTAATGGGTTTGGGCAGACTGCGTGTTGCCTGCGTGGGAAGATGACGCGCACAGATTCGTGGCCCCGGTCATCGTTGAGCGCGCAAAAAAAGAGGACTCGAGCTCGCCGTTACTCGAATCCTCATTGCCAGGCTGTCCGCCCGTAAGGGCGAAGACCCACAGCCTCACACCCGGAGTATCGTCTCGGGGGGAGGGCCACTTTAGATGCCGCCGGAATCCGGTGCGATGCGCTGAAAAATCCCCGCCCATCGCCTTGCCGGCCGCCATGGCCCCCAGGGTTTCGCCTTTTTTCGGATGCTGGGCGCTCGTGAATCCTCCAGGTGGTTGCTATGTTGTTGGCCATGTTCCGTCGTGTGCTCGATCCCGTTGCTTTGGGTGTGCTGCTTGCGCTTGTGGGGCTGCGCCCGCTGATCGTCGAGAGCCTGCATACTGCGGCCCCGCCCATCGCCGTCGGGCAGGGGGTGGTCGATCTGCCGGTGACCGCGACGCTGATCATCAACCTGCTCATTCTGGGGCTGTCACTGGCGGTTCTCGCGGCACGGGCCTGGACCCAAGGACCGGTCTACCGCCCGACCGGACTGGAGTGGGGCATCGCGCTGCTCACCCTCGCGGCGGCGGTGTCATGCGCCTGGGCTGCGGAGCGCCGTCCGGCAGTGACGGCCGCGCTGGACCTGCTCGCGGCCTTGGCCCTGGTGACCGCCTTGGTGCAGTTGCTCGACAGGCCGGCTCGGATCCTCTTGACGTTGGCGGTCGTGGTTGCCTCCGCGGTGGCCAATGTGACGGACATCGTCGACGAGCAGGCGAGCCACGCGGATACGGTGCGGCGCTATCAGGAGACCCGGGAGGCGATGTGGTCGGCCCAGGGGGTGCCGTTGGACGCGCCCCAGGTGCAGTTGTTTGAACAGCGGATGCGGTCGCGGGAATCGAGCGGCTACTTCAGTCACAGCAACGTAGCGGGTGGCTATCTTCTGCTTGCGTTGTTTGTTGCGGTGGGTGCGGCCATTGCCGCCGGGCGGTCTTCGCCGACGGGCATCATCCTGGCCAGCGTTCTGGTCGCTACCCTGCTTGCCGGCTTGGTCTTAACCAAGGGGCTGGGCGCGTCCGGTGCCGCTGTTGCGGGGGGGATTCTGCTGGCAATCTGGCTGGGGGTTGCGCATCGTCGGACGTTCTCTAGGGGAACGCTGTTCGCCCTCGGATGGGGCGCAGTGGTGGCCGGAACGGTCGGACTTGTCGGTCTGGGACTCTCGCGCGGCGGGTTGCCGCATCCCTCGCTCGACTTCCGGTGGGATTACTGGACGGCGTCCGCGGCATTGTTCCGCGATCACGCGCTTGCCGGGGTCGGACCGGAGAACTTCGGCGATGCCTACCTGCGCTACAAGGACATCACCAGCCCCGAGGAGGTGAAGAATCCCCACAACCTCCTCGTCCACTTCGCGACCGAATACGGCGGGCTGGGCCTCGTTGCCGCAGTTGTGATGCTCCTGGGTGGGTCCTGGCGGCTGTTGCGCCCGGCGCCGCCTCCTGCCGCGCTCTCGGGCGGCGATTCTGTTGAGGTCCGCGGCTTGCTGGCGTGGGGTGTTGCGCTGGGGGCGGCGATCTTTGTGCCGCGGATGGCGTTGCTGGGTAGCGATGCCTGGCATTACGTCGTTTGGATGACCGGGTCGGCCGGTCTGGCGTGGATCGCTGGCTTCGTCCTGCTCGTCTTCGCCCTGGCGGGGAGGGAGTCGAAGAACGGCGGCTGGCGATTGGCGGTTGCGGTCAACGTGGGCCTGCTCGCTTTCCTTTTGCAGGACATGATCAACTTCGCGTTCTTTGTACCCGCGGCGCGGACGACCTTCTGCGCCGGGCTTGCGGCCGCCGTTGCAATGCGCTGCCGCGCCGCGCCGGTGTCATCCCCCGACAAGCGCGCCGCCGAACCTCAACATCGGGTGGCGTGGGGGTTGGCGACGGCGTCGTGTGGGCTGGCTCTGATTGGCCTGCTCGGGACGATGCCGGCCGCGGTGGGCGGCGAGCGCCTGTTGCGGCAAGCGCGGGCGCTGGCGGAGGCGCCGGCGCCGACGCTGAGCAGCCATCCCGCGCACCTGAACTTTCTCGCTGCCACCGATCGCGATCCGTGGGACGCCACCGCGCCGACGGAACATGCTCAATGGCTCATGCGGCAAGTGGATGGCGATCCGGCAAGGTTGCGCACGATTTCGGATGCGGCGCTCGCGGCGCTGCAAGAGGCGGTTGAACGTTCGCCGCAGGCATTTGAACTGCGCACGCGGTTGGCTCGAATTCACCTGCTGCGCGGGCGCGAGCTTGGTGTTCCTGGCGCGGTTGATCGGGCAGTGGCGGCGATGCGCGATGCGTGTGCCTTGTATCCCCAGCGTCCCATGAGCTATGTGGAATTGGGAATCTGTCTGGCCGCGCTCGAAACCTGCGCCGCGCAGCGTGAGGCCTTGGTCTGCTACCGGCGGGCGTTGGCGTTGGATGACGCGCGGCCCGGCTGGGAGACGTTTCGGCGCTTCAGTCCGCGCGTCCGCCAGGACGTGGCGGACCGAATTGCGCGGGTAAACGCGGTGCTGGGCGAGCGTTGCGGCGACTGATGCAACCATCCGCCGCACAATCAACCCCGCGGACACGATCTCCGAGGGCCCGAATCGGCATGGCCAGATGAGCCGGTAACCGGTATAACTAACTGGTTTGGCTGGCCACCCGGTGGTGGCGGCGTGCCCGGTTGGAGCAGGTGAAGCGATGACGCAAGACGTATCTGGTGCCCCGCCGGCGCCGGCGCAGCCCAACGGGCAGGTGTACCTGCTGGGCGATCTCATCGACGGCGATGTGCTGGCCCGCTTGCGCGAGGGCTTTTCCAAGCTCGCGGGGGTGGAGCTGGCCATCTGTGATCGCCGGGGGCAACGGCTGGACCAGAACGGCACGCCGGCGCCGTGCCAACCGTGCCGCTTTCCGGCGCAGCACGCGACGCCGGTGAAGTGGAAGTCGCACGTGCTGGGGTGCGTGGTGTCGTTGTCGCCGGACCCGACGCCGGCCCAGCAGGTGGCGGTGGCCTTGATCGCGGATGTGCTGTCCGACATCTGCCGGGCGGAGGCCCGCATTCGCCGTCACGTCAGCGAGCTGAGCACGATCTACGATCTGGGCGACCTGTTTGCCGGCGGCGGCGATCTGAAGCCGATTCTCGCGTTGGCGGCCCGGCGCATCTGCGAGGTGATGCAGGTCAAAGCATCGAGCATTCGCCTGCTCAACGCGTCGGCCGGCACGCTGGAAATCTTCGCTACGCACAACCTGTCCGAGCGCTATCTGCGCAAAGGACCAGTCACGCTGAAAGAGAACCCGATTGACGCGGCCGCCTTCGACGGCGAGGTCGTGTACATCGAGGATGCCCGGACGGACCCGCGGGTGCGTTTCCGCAGCCACGCGCGCGCGGAAGGGGTGGTCAGTGGGCTGTGTTGCCCCATGAGCTACCGGGGGCATACGGTCGGGGTCCTGCGGGTTTACACCGGGCAACGGCAGACGTTCACCCGGTTTGACGTCGACTTGCTGCGCGCGGTCGCGGCCCAGGCGGCAGCGGCCATCGTGCATTCGCGCCTTTACCGCGAGTCCGTCGCCGCGGAAGCGAATGAGCGGCAAATCAAGTACGCGGCGAAGGTTCAGCGGCGCATGCTGCCGGCGCGGCCGCCGTCTCATCCGCGCATCGCATTCGGACAGGTCTACGAGCCTTCGCTCGAAGTGGGCGGTGACTTTTTTGATTACCTTGACCTGCCCCAGGGCAATCTCGGTCTGGCGATCGCCGACGTGGTGGGCAAGGGGCTGCCGGGCGCGCTGATGATGGCTTCGGTGCGCGCCGCGTTGCGGGCGCACGCGCGCAGCCTGTTCAACATTCACGAGATTGTGGCCGAGGTGAATCGGGACATGTGCCGCGACACGCGCGTGAGCGAATTCGCCACGCTGTTGTACGGCGTCTTCTCGCCGGATGGCAGCCGGTTCACGTACTGCAACGCGGGGCACAATCCGGCGCTGCTGCTGCGCGGCGAAGCGTTTACGCCGCTGCGGACGGGCGGGTTGGTTATCGGCGTGGATCCACAGACGACCTTCCAGCACGACATTATCGAGTTGTCCGCGGGCGACATTCTGGTGTTCTACACCGACGGCGTCACCGAGGCGCTGGACTACGACGAGCAACTCTTCGGCCTCGACCGGCTTCAACGCTCGATCCTGAAGTACCGAACCGAGTCGGCCGGCACCATGGCCCGCCAGTTGCTCTGGGATGTGCGGCGCTTCGCCGGGCTCATGCAGCAATCCGACGACATTTCTCTGGTCGTGGCCAAAGTATCCTGACGGCCGCCGGCGGCGCACTGTGTATCGGACCTGCCCGCGACGCGGTGGTGACCGCCCCGAGCGTGGACTGACAGGTATTTGCGCCGCATGGCGCGTCTGTGCCCGCGTCAACCCAGACAGGAAAGCCGCATTCATTATCGGGACGCTGCACGGCGTGGGTGCCGCCGATTAGGTAATCTCCCTTATTCCGAATGCGCCGGCGGCGCCGATTGCATGAACTTCAACGGGAATCAGGTCTGGGTCGGTGCGGTAAAGATCAGGATGTATTGGTAGTCCAGGGTTTCATCGTGCGTGACCAGGTGATAGCCGGCGGCGGTGAGTTCACCGATGACCTCGTCGGCCGCGATCTTGTGCGCGACCGGCGGACCGACGGGTAACGGCCGGCGATAGTAGTCGACGATCATCAGTCGGGCGTCGGCGCGCAGATGTTGCCGCAATTGACGAAAGTAGGCGACGCGGTCGGTGATGTGATGGTAGGTGTTGCACACGAACACCGCGTCGACCGGTTCGGGAAGCGCGGCCCGATCAGGCGGCGTCAGCACGGCGTGGAGGTTGCCAAGCGCTTCGGCCGCGGCGCGGTTGTTCAGGTATTCCACCATCTCCGGTTCAACGTCCAGCCCGTAGACGGTCCCCTGCGGAACGGCCCGGGCGAAGCGGACGGGGAAGTAACCGGTTGCCGCGCCGATGTCGGCGACGACGTCGTCCGGTTGAAGGTGGAGTACCTTGAGGACATAATCGGGGCGCTGCCACGCGTCGCGGGTGGGATCTTCGAAACGCCGGGCCCAGCGTTCAGCGTCGGCGAAACGATGATGGCCGGGAGCCGGTTGCGGCTTGGATGGGTGCGACAGGCTGCAACCAGACAGTGCGGCGGTCCAGAGGACGGCAGCCACCGTCGCTGTCGGGATGAGATCTTGCAAGCGGGTGAGCATGGCGGTACTCCTGAGCATGGCGGTACTCCTATGAAGCAGGCTTGAGTCTCGCTTGAACAACTATAGCATCGCTTCAGGCCGCGTCCGGTGCGTGGACGGCAGTTGTTCCACCTGCCTGAAGTCGGTCATTCCGGATAATCTCGATGTTATCCGGAAAAATACGGATACGGTGGGTTTATTGTATCCCCAGAGCGTATATTATCGGACTTTTGTTGAGCAGGGGCTGTCCGATGCTCAAATGCGGACACCTCGTGTTGAATTAAGGTAAACTTCGCTTTCACTCCTGCCGAAAAGCAGTGCAGGCGACCAGGTTTTCTCAGTCGGGGTGAGCTGGCGCCGAACACCAACACGTTTTATCGGGCGCGTCGGGCCGGACGCGCGAGATGGAACGTACATGCCCTATCCTTGGACGCCGCCGGCGGCCAGGAGCGGAGGGTCGTCGCAGACCGCGGCGCGATCAACGGGCCAAGTACGTTTGGTTGTGGTGGGTTGGTCCATTGATTAGGGGGATGCCGCCATGCTCCGCAAAATTCCTGTCCTGTTGGTTGATGAACGCTCGATCTGCGAACAGACCGTCCAGGTCTTCGCCGAATCGCGCTACGATCTCCGCTGCTTCCATGACGCGGAGGCAGCCCGCGAAGGTTTGAACGCCTCCCGCTTCGAGATCGCGGTGGTGGATCTGCGGGCGATGACCGCGGACGGGGTATCGCTCATTGAGCACATCATCGATTCCATTCCCAAGATTCGTTGCATCGCCGTCGTCGAGCGCCCGGACATCGCGTCGGTGCAGACCGCGATGAAGCTCGGATGCAAGAGCTACCTGGCCAAGCCCGTATCAGCGGATGCGATTCTCAAGGCCGTCGAGGACGTCGCCCAGACCTGTGGGCTGCTGACGCTCAGCGAACGCGAGTTGCAGTTGCGGCTCTCGCGCCTGCTGCGCGCCCGGCGCCTGCGCCAGGAGCTGACGCTCACCGAGATGGCCCAGCGGATCGGGTTGTCGAAGGCCCAACTCTCCCAGATTGAGCTGGGCAAGAGCTGGCCGAGCTTCCCCACGCTGAAGCGCATCTCCGACGAGTTGGACCAGCCTTTCTCGGAGCTGTTCAAGGCGATCGAGCAGGGCTGAGCCGCGCGGCGGCGGCGGCCGAAGCGGCCCCGTCGTTGTGGACACGACGTCACGGGCCGAGCTTAACTGACAGGCACAAGCATTCCCCACCGGGCGCAACGTGCAGGCGCCGGTGCGGGCGGAACACGAACGCAGCCATCCCGGCCAACGGCCGGGATGGCTGCGCTTGCTTCGTCCGCTTTCGTGAATGCCTGGCTACCGGTCGAGCAGTTGCGCGATCTGGAAGCCGTTGAGCGCAGCGCCCTTGAGCAACTGGTCGCCGGCGATGAACATCTCGATGCCGCGGCCGTCGGGCTGGCTGATGTCCTGGCGAATCCGCCCGACGAGCACGTCGTGCTGCCCGCTGGCCTCGATGGGCATGGGGAAATGCTGCGGCTCGCGCTGGTCGACGATCTTCACCCCCGGGGCGTCCGCCAGGATGGCGCGCACCTCGTCCGGCGTGATCGGGTTGGTGAATTCCAGATTGATCGACTCGCAGTGAGCGCGCATCACCGGTACCCGAACGCAGGTGGCGGCGATACGAATGTTCCCATCGTGGAACATTTTGTGGGTCTCGTGGACCATCTTCATTTCTTCCACGTTGTAACCGTTCTCCCCAATCGCCGAATTGTGGGAGAACAGGTTGAACGCGTACTGCACCGGGATGATCCTGGGCAGCGCGGGCTTGCCCGCCAGCACGTCGCGGGTCTGCTGCTCCAGTTCCTCCATCGCGGCCTTCCCGGCGCCGCTGGCGGCCTGGTACGTGCTGACCACCATGCGCTTGATGGGGTTCTGCTGGTGCAACGGCCACACCGGCACCACCATGATGATCGTCGAGCAGTTGGGATTGGCGATGATGCCCTGGTGCTGCTTGACGTCCTGAGGATTCACCTCGGGGACGACCAGGGGGGTGTTTGGATCCATGCGGAAGGCGGAGGAGTTGTCGACCACGACGGCGCCGGCCTGGACGGCCGGTGGGGCAAACGTCTTGCTGATGCCCCCGCCAGCACTGAAAAAGGCGAGATCGACGCCGGTGAAGCTGTCCGCAGTCAGCTCCTCAACGGTGACCTTGTCGCCTCCGAGCATCAGGGTCTGGCCGGCGCTGCGGGCGGACGCGAGCAGGCGCACGCGTCGGGTGTTGAGCCCGCCCTGCTCCAGAAGCGAGATGAACTCGAGACCGACGGCGCCGGTCGCGCCGACTACAGCCACACAATCAAACATGCCATTGCACCTGTTAAGCTGGGGAATTCGAAACGTCGTGAGGACAACTTCTCATCCATGATAAACGGTAGCAAAAGGCTGCTTGAGCGTCAATCGGAATCAGGCCGGCGGCGGCCAAGTGGTTGTGTGGCATGGGGTTGACGCACGGTGGGGGGCGTCCTAGACTACCGCCCCGCGCCGGTGACGGAGAGTATGAACGTTGGGATTCGTGAGCATTGCGACGAAGCCGAAGCGATCGCTTGAACCCAGCGTTTGTGACAATTTGAACAATCTCCCATCGTGGATCGCTCGAGGCAAGCGTTTGAGTGGCAAGACACCACCGCAGGGACCGTCTTGGTGGCGACTGGCGGGTCTGGGACTGGACCTTGCCGGCGCTGTCGGCGGCTTCACCTTGCTCGGGTGGCTCGTCGATCGATGGCAAGGCACTCTGCCGCGGTACACGGTCGTCGGCGCGCTACTGGGCGTGGCAGGGGGCATGTACAATCTGGTTCGCCAGAGCCTCCAAGCCACGCGTGAGACCCAGCGGCGTGATGAACGTCCCGACCAGTCCTCTCGACGTGAGGACGGCGGATGACGGCGAATGGCCAACCATTCCCCCGGCGGTACCTGCAAATGGCCGGCGTGGGGCTGGCCTCCGCCGGCGTGGCGGCCGCACTTGGCTACGTGCCCACCGTGCGGTTGGGTGGCGAGTCGGCCGTTGCGGCGATGCTGGTCGGCTGTGGCATCGCGATTCTGGCCGGGTGGATCGGCGTTATTCCGGCTTGCTTGCCGGGTACCGCGGGCGCGGCATTGATCAACCGGGTGCTTGGCGCGACAGCACTGCGAATGGTGGTTGCGGTCGTACTGACGCTCGCGGTGGTGTTGGCCGACTGGCTGGCCACCAAGCCACTGGTGCTCTGGGTGGCGATCAGCTACATCTTCACGCTGGCCGGGGAGACTGTCGTGCTGGTTCGATGGGTGAATCAGGAGCGATCGCCGGATGGCCGATAGGGTAAATACGAGGGGTACCAACAGAGTTCATTTTGACGTGAGCGTCCAATGACCATGTCCGCCATGTTCGCCGCCGGGAGCCCGCTGAACCACGTCGTTGATCATGACATATTTTACCTGGGCGGCGATCCGGGCATGTTCACCCGGGTGACCGTTCTGAGCAATCAAATCCTCATGCTCATCGTCGCGCTGGTGCTGCTGACGGTGTTCTTCACCCGGGCGGCGGTGCGCCGGCGGGGGGCGACGGGGACGGCCGCTCTGGTCCCGACCGGCTTCGCCAACGCGGTGGAAACGGTGTGCAGCTACCTCCGCGACCAGGTTGCCCGACCCGCCTTGGGCGAGCACACCGACCGCTTCATCAAGTACATCTGGAGCGTGTTCTTTTTCATTCTGACGGTCAATCTGCTGGGCCTTTTGCCCATTGACGCGGCAGCGTACTTCGTCAGCGGGTTGGAGCCGCGGCATATCGGCGGGACGGCGACCGCGAACATCTTCACCACTGGAACGCTGGCGGCGTGTACGCTGGTGATGATGGTGCTCAACGGCATTCGGCTGGGCGGGACGGCGTACATCGCGCACTTCTGCCCCGGTCCGCTGTACATGGCGCCGCTGCTGGTCCCCGTCGAGGTGCTCGGGTTGTTCGCGAAGATCTTCGCCCTGGCCGTTCGTCTCTTCGCCAATATGATGGCGGGACACATACTGCTCGCGGTTTTGATCGGCTTCACCACCAGCGCGTTTGCGGCGAGCATCTTTGCCGGCGTGGGCGTGACTGCGGCGGTCATCGTGGGCGCGGTCGCGATCAATCTGCTCGAGTTGTTTGTCGCGTTCTTGCAGGCGTTCATCTTCACCTTCCTGACGACGCTGTTCATCGGGATGAGCGTGAACGTGCACCATGATCACGATCATGAGCATGGCGACGAGGTTGAGCCGCTGCCGGCGGGGACGCACCGAGAGATGACTTCATAACATCGCCATGCCCGGACGAGCGTGGGGCGGTCGGGTCGTGAGGCGTGAGAGCGCGATGGCGATGCAGAAAAGGCGGTTGGCCCCACCCGGCCGCCAGGCTGCTTGAAAAGGTGAGATTACGATGAGCAAGAAGAGTGCATGGTTGGCGCTGGGGGCGATCGCCCTCGGCCTGCTGATGATGGCCAACAATGCGTTGGCTGCGGACGACGCACCCGCGCAGGGCGCGGCGGCCGCTCACGGCAACACGGCGACGTTTCTCGACGCCGACGGCGCCCGCAAGCTGGGCGGATCGATCGGTGCTGGCCTGGTGATCATGGGCGGGGCCGCGGGCATCGGTCGTATCGGCGGAAGCGCCGTCGAATCGATGGCCCGCCAGCCCGAGGCGGCCGGCAACATCTCGACCGCGACGATCATCACCGCGGCGATGATCGAAGGCGCCACGCTGTTTGCGGTGGTGGTCACCCTGCTGGCCGTTCTGGGTTAGCCGCCCGGCGCCGGGGAAGCGCGACCGGGTAAGCAAGCTTGCCTGCGGAGCGCCGCGCGGCGGACGCATCATCGGTGGTCGACTGAGGTTCGCACCGCCGCGCGGCGCTTCCCGCAGCAGTAGATTTCGACCTCGTCTGGATGGCAACTGATGTCCTTGTCCAACACCTGTTCGGGATTTCTTCTATCGGCGTTGATCGCGTCGCCGGTCCTGGCCGCGGAGGGCGGCGCGTCCAGCCCCTTTGCGGGCGACTTCGGCAACGCGCTGTGGACGCTGGTGATCTTCGTGGCCGTGGTCGTGGTGCTGGGCAAGTTCGCCTGGGGCCCGATCCTGCGCGGGCTTCAGTCGCGCGAGGAGTTCATCGCCAGGTCCCTCCAGGATGCTGAGGAGGCGAGCAAGAAAGCCCAGGCCCAACTCGCGGAGTACACCGAAAAGCTTGATGCGGCGCGGGCGGAGGCTTCCGCCATCGTCGAGGAAGGCCGCCGCGACGCCGAAATCGTCAAACGCCAGATCCAGGACGAGGCCCGCAGCGAGGCCGACGCCATGATCGAGCGAGCCAAACGCGAGATCGGCATCGCCCGCGATTCGGCCGTCCGGGAACTCTACGACCTGGGCGGCAAGCTGGCGACCGACGTGGCCGGCAAGATCCTCGCCCGCGAGTTGAAGCAGGCCGACCATGAGCGGCTGATCGAGGAGTCGATCGCCGAGCTGCGCAAGGTGGATGTATCCAAGAACTGATGCCGCGCCGACGCTAAGCGCCCAGACCACGTGAAGCTGTGGCCCGGCGACTGAGTGCGGCGCAGAGAACTTGAGACGGCAAGAGCACCCGATGGCCAAATACGATCATCAAGCGGTCACCATCGCCGACAGCTACGCCCGCACGCTGCTGGACCTGTCGGAGGCGCAAGGCGCTTCCGATACGATCCTCGAGGAGGTCGAGGAGATTCTCGGGGGCATTGACCGCGATGCGGCCTTCGCCGCCTTTCTCACCGGCGAGGCCATCGACGACGACCGCCGGGCCGAGGCGCTCGAAAAGTACTTTCGCGGCCGGGCCAGCGACCTGATGGTCAATGCCTTGCAGGTGATCAACCGCAAGGGACGGTGCGACCTCATCCCCCTGATCTTCGAGCGCTACCGGCTGGCCCTGGAGCAATTGCGGAAGCAGATCGAGGTGGAAGTGATCAGCGCGGTGCCCTTGACCGACGCGCTGCGGGCGCAGTTGCGCGACGCGGTGCAGGCGGTGGCGCAGAAGACGCCGTTGCTGGTGGAAAAAGTGGATCCGGCGATCCTGGGCGGTCTGATCGTGCGGGTGGGGGACGAGAAAATGGACAGCAGCGTCACGCGCCGGCTGGAGCAGCTCGGCGCCGCGTTGCACGAACGGGCGCTGCACGAGATCCACAGCGAAAAACCGTATTACGACGGGGTGGGCGGATAAAGGCTTCGGCGCGGCCCGCCGCGGACATGCGTCCGCCCGGCGGCTTGCCGCGACCGGCGACTGCAAGGCGACAGAAGACATGAAATTCAAGGTTGACGAAATCTCATCGGTCCTCCGCGAGGAAATCAGCCAGTACCAGGCCACCATCGACGTGGCCGAGGTCGGCAAGGTGCTCGAGGTCGGCGACGGCATCGCCCGCATCTACGGCCTGACCAACGCGATGGCCGGCGAGATGGTGGAGTTCGCCGACGGTTCGATGGGGCAGGTGCTCAACCTCGAGGAGGGCAGCGCCGGCATCGCCATTCTCGGCGACTACCTGGGCATCAAGGAGGGCGACGAGGTCAAACGCACCGGGCAACTGCTCAGCGTGCCGGTGGGACCGAAGATGGTCGGTCGCGTCGTCGATCCGCTCGGACGCCCCATGGACGGCAAAGGTGTGATCGAAACGCCCCTGCGCCGCCCGCTGGAGTACAAGGCCCCGGGCATCGCCGCCCGCCAGCCGGTGACCGAGCCGTTACAGACGGGCATCAAGGCGATCGACAGCATGATCCCCATCGGCCGGGGGCAGCGCGAGCTCATCATCGGCGATCGCAAGACCGGCAAAACCGCCATCGCCCTCGACACCATCATCAACCAGAAGGGCGCCGGCGTCATCTGCGTCTACATCGCGATCGGCCAGAAGGAATCGACCATTGCCGCCACCGTGGACATCCTCCAGGAGCACGGGGCGATGGACTACACCATCGTGGTGGCGGCCGGGGCCTCCGATCCCGCCCCGTTGCAGTACATCGCACCCTACTCCGGCTGCACCATGGCGGAGTACTTCATGTACGAGGAGGGCAAGGCGACGCTGTGCGTCTATGACGACCTCTCCAAGCAGGCCCAGGCGTACCGCCAGATGTCGCTGCTGCTCCGCCGCCCCCCGGGCCGCGAGGCCTATCCCGGCGACGTGTTCTATCTGCACTCACGGCTGCTCGAGCGCAGTTGCAAGCTGTTCGACGAGTACGCGATCGTGCCCAAGGATACGCCGGCGGACAGCCGCGACCGCAGCCTGATCAAGAAGCATCCCAAGGGGCTGGACGCGCCCGAGGAGCATTGCCCGGACGACACCAAAGGCGCCTACCACCGGCCTGAAGGCAAGGAGCGTGCGGCGGCCTGGCTGGAGAGCCTGTCGGACAAGGATCAGTATCGGCTGCACTGGTTCCCCGATTCGGGCGGCTCGCTGACGGCGTTGCCGGTGATCGAAACGCTAGAAGGCGAAGTTTCGGCTTACATTCCGACCAACGTAATCTCGATTACCGACGGGCAGATTTATCTCGAGCCGGACCTGTTCTTCGCGGGCATCCGCCCGGCGATCAACGTGGGCATCAGCGTATCGCGCGTGGGCGGCAACGCCCAGATCAAGGCGATGAAGAAGATCGCCGGTTCGTTGCGGCTCGACCTCGCGGCGTACCGCGAGTTGGAGGCCTTCGCCCAGTTGGGCACCGACCTCGACAAGGCCACCCAGGCGCAGCTCGACCGCGGGTTGCGCATGGTGGAGTTGCTCAAGCAGCCGCAGTACGTGCCGTACAACGTGGCCGACCAGGTGCTGGCGATTTTCGCGGGGGCCAACGGCTTCCTCGATTCGCTGCCGCCGAACCAGGTCCTCGACTTCGAGGGCAAGATGTTGCAGATGATCAAGGACGAGTTCCCTGAGCTGCGCAACGAAATCAACGAGAAAAAGCAGCTTGCCGACGCGTCGACCGCGAAGCTGAAGGACGTGATCGGCAACTTCAAGAAGCGTTACCAGGCGGAGAGCCAGGAATAGGGGTTGAGAGCGACGGACTTGCTGTAAGGCAGGGCCTGCAAGCCTGTCGGCGCCAGCCGGAATGCAGGTCATACGGAACGAGGGCGTCTGATTCGCAGTCGCGCAGGCTAACTGAGAGCTCGCTGGATCCATGGCCAATCGACGACAACTGGTGAAACGGCGCAGCACGGTGCGCAACATCCGCAAGATCACGCGGACCATGCAGCTCATCGCCACCGCGCGCTTCCAGAAGGCGCTGAACCGGGCGACGGCGACCAAGCCGTACGCCCAGAAGCTTGCGGATATGGTCGACGCGGCCTCGCGGGCGGCGAGCGACACGCCGCAACCCCTGCTCGCGGAGAGCGATGCGGACAAATCGGCATTGCTGGTGATCACCAGCAAGCGCGGATTGTGCGGCGGCTACAACGGCAACGTGCTCCGGCTGGCCATGACCACCCTGCGCGAGCGGCGCGAGGCCGAGGGTTCAGTCGATCTGCACGTGGTCGGCAAGAAGGGTATCAACTATCTGCGCTTCCTCGACGAGGACATCGCCTCGGCGATCACGCACATCGACGACCAGCCGGCCTTTAATCAGGTGGCCGCCCTGGCCGACGAGATGATGGAGGCCTACGTCGCGGGCGTGTATTCGACCGTCCACGTGTGCTACATGCAGTTCATCTCGGCCGGATTGCAGCGGCCGGCGCTGATGCAGCTCTTGCCACTGGTGCACGACAAACGCTCGGACGAGGATGCGGCCGCGGGGCAGGGCGTCGAGGACGTGATTTATGACTACGTTCCGTCGGCCGAGGAATTGCTCGAGGAGCTGTTGCCGGCGACAGTGCGCATGCGGCTGTTCGAGGCTTTCAACGACGCGGTAGTAAGCGAGCAGGTGGCCCGAATGGTGGCCATGAAGGCAGCCACCGACGCGGCGGGCGACATGATCCGGGTACTCACGCAGCAGTACAACCGCGCCCGGCAGACGTCGATCACCATGGAGCTGCTCGACATCATCGGCGGCGTGGCCGCCATCTCGTGATTCGTGATTCGTAATTCGTAATTCGTATCTGGATTCCATCATGGCAACGGCAACCGGAGTGGTAGGCAAGGTCACGCAGGTCATCGGGTCGACGCTCGACGCCGAGTTCCCCGAAGACGCGCTCCCGGGGATCTACAACGCGCTCCAGACCGAGGTGGAAACCACGGTGCTGGGCAAGACCGAGAAGCAGACCCTCTGGTGCGAGGTCGCCCAGCATCTTGGCGGCGGTCGCATCCGGGCGATTGCGCTCGGCTCCACCGACGGTCTGTCGCGCGGCAAGGAAATCCGCGATACCGGCTCGCCCGTTTCGGTGCCCGTGGGCGATGCCACGCTGGGCCGCGTGTTCAACCTGGTCGGCGAGCCCATCGACGGTCGTGGCCCGGTGAAGGCGGAGACCCGGCGTCCGATCCACCACGCCCCGCCCGAGTTCTGCGACCTGACGCCCAAGACCGAGCTCTTCGAGACCGGCATCAAGGTCATCGACCTGCTCTGTCCGCTGGTCCGTGGCGGAAAGGCGGGCTTGTTCGGCGGCGCCGGCGTGGGCAAGACGGTCATCATCCAGGAGTTGATCGCCCGACTGGCCCGTTTCCACAGCGGCTACTCCTGCTTCGCTGGCGTGGGTGAGCGCACCCGCGAGGGCAACGACCTCTGGCTGGAAATGCAGGAGGCCAAGATCGGCGACACCGGCAAGAGCGTACTCGATCAGACGGTGATGGTGTTCGGACAGATGAACGAGCCGCCGGGCGCGCGACTGCGTGTGGCCCTGTCGGCGCTGACCATGGCCGAGTACTTCCGCGACCAGACCGGCGCGGACACGCTGCTGTTCGTGGATAACATCTTCCGCTTCTCCCAGGCGGGCTCAGAGGTGTCGGCGTTGCTGGGTCGCATGCCCTCGGCCGTGGGCTACCAGCCGACGCTGGGCACCGAGATGGGCGAGTTGCAGGAGCGGATCACCTCGACCACCAAAGGCGCCGTGACCAGTATCCAGGCGATCTACGTTCCGGCGGACGACTATACCGACCCTGCCCCGGCCACCGCGTTCACCCACCTGGACAGCACGGTGAACCTGGAGCGGAGCATCGCGGAGAAGGGCATCTATCCGGCGGTGGATCCGCTGGCATCGAGTTCGCGTATCGTCGATCCCAACTACGTCGGCGAGCGGCATTACGCTGTCGCCCGCGAGGTGCAGCAGATCCTGCAGCGGTACAAGGGCTTGCAGGACATCATCGCGATCCTCGGCGTCGACGAGCTCAGCGAAGAGGACAAGCTGGTGGTGGCCCGGGCGCGCAAGATCGAGCGCTTCCTGTCGCAGCCGTTCTACGTGGCCGAGGTCTTCACCGGCTTCTCCGGCAACTACACGTCCCTGGAAGACACCATTCGCTCATTCGAGGAGCTCTGCGCGGGCAAGTGGGACCACCTGCCCGAGCAGTCCTTCATGTACGTCGGCTCGATCGAGGAAGCGGCCGCCAAGGCCGAGCGACTCAAGAGCGCCGGTTAGCGAGACGAACCACCGGATCGGGCATCGCCCGGTTCGCATGAAGCGAGGCCCCAGCCGTGGCGGACAAGACATTCACATGCACGGTGCTTACGCCGGAAAGGTCCGTACTTCGGACCGAGGCGCAGTTCGCGGCGATTCCCGCGTACGACGGCGAGATCGGCGTGCTGCACGACCGCGCGCCGCTGTTGTGCCGGCTGGGGGTGGGCATCGTCCGTCTCGACGGGACGCCCGACGGCGACCAGCGGTTCTTCGTCGACGCCGGCTTCGCCGAGATGCGGGACAACCATCTGACTATTCTGACCGAGCGCAGCGCCCGGCCCGGGGACGTGGACGTCGATGCGGAACGCGCCGCCGAGTCCGAGGCGCGCCAGCGTCGTGCCGTCAGTCTGCCGGAGCTGGAAGCGCGGCAGCGGGACCTCGCCCGCGCTACGGCGAAGCTGAAGCTCGCCGGCAAGCGCTAATTCTCCATTAAGCAAACCGGTTGTACGGCGGCGCGTCATCTCAGAAGCGTCGCCATTGTACTGCGCGCCTGTGCAATTCCCCACGACCATGTGACACGGCTCCGTTGACGTTCTATTATGGCGTCCGGTGGCGCGCGACGATGTCCGAACGGCGCCTGGAAAGACCGTGAGAACACAACAAGGGTGTACATCATGCGGCATGCTGGGAAAACCGCTCTGGGGCGGACGCGGCAAGACAACGAAAACCGACGAGTTCGCTCCGCTCGCTGGTGGCATGGGGCGACTGTGATCGCGGCGTTGACCCTGCTGGCCGCGCCCGGCGCGGCGCCGGGACACGACGATCCGACCGAGCACGAAGATCCTGCGGTCAGCCCGCCGCCGGCGCTGAGCGATGCGCAACGCTACGCCCCCTCGCTCAATCCCGATCGCATCGTATTGACCTTCTCCGGCGATCCGGCCACGACCCAGGCGGTCACCTGGCGGACGTCGACCGAAGTCACGCAAGCCGTGGCGGAGATCGCGGAGGCCGAGCCGGGCCCGGGCTTCACCGAACGCGCTCAGCGGGTGGAGGCGATTACGCGGCCTTTCACCTCCGACCTGTCCTCTTGCCACGTGCACGCGGTGGTGTTCCGCGGTTTGCAGGCGGACACGCTGTACGCCTACCGGGTGGGGGACGGGGTCAATTTCAGTCCGTGGCACCAGTTCCAAACGGCCGGCCCGGCAAACAAACCCTTCTCGTTCATCTACTTCGGCGATGCCCAGAACGACGTGCGCAGCCTGTGGACGCGGGTGGTGCGGCGGGCGTTCGCCGACGCCCCCCGGGCGGCGTTCACGCTGCACGCTGGCGACCTCATCAACCACGCCAACCGCGACGGCGAGTGGGGCGAGTGGTTCGAGGCCGCAGGCTGGATCAACACCATGATTCCGGTCGTGGCGACGCCGGGTAACCATGAGTACTACACGGTGAAGGATGCGTCGGGCGCCCGCCGGCGGTTGCTGTCAGACCATTGGGGGATGCAGTTTGCGTTCCCCGCGAACGGCCCGGAGGCGCTGCGCGGCACGGTTTACTTTGTTGACTACGGCGAGACGCGTATTGTCTCGCTGAACTCGAACGAGCGGACGGAGGAACAGGCGGCGTGGCTCGACCGCATCCTCGCGGACAATCCGCGAACCTGGACCATCATCACGTTCCACCATCCGATCTACTCCACCGCGCCGAAGCGCGACAATCCGGAACTCCGCGCGCTGTGGAAACCTGTATTCGACCGGCATCACGTGGACCTGGTGCTCAATGGGCATGATCACGCCTACGGCCGGAGCGGGGCGGTGGGGGTCGGCGGGGCGGAAGACGCGGACGCAATTCCCCCCGACGCTCCGCAGGCGGAGCTGAACGTCGCGGACGGAACGCGCTGGCGCTCCGATCGCGGTACGGTGCACGTCGTCTCGGTGAGCGGGCCCAAAATGTATGCGGTGACGGACGAACCGCGCACGGCGTTTCGCCGCACAGTCAGCCACATGCAGCTTTACCAGGTCATCTCCGTCGCCGGTCCGATGTTGCGTTACCAGGCTCGCGACGCTACCGGTGTGCTGCGCGACGCCTTCACGCTGCGCAAGCGGGCCGATGGGCGTTGCGAACTCATCGAGGACGCCGCCGCGCCCCGGGCCGCCGACCGCTGAACCACGGCGCAGGCAATCCCCGGCCGGACGTTCGCTCCCAGCGACAACCCGCCGGCGCAGGTTGCACGGCGCGCCGCCGGCTCCGCACCTACAACTCGACGATTTTCTCGCGGATGGCGTAGCGGGCGAGCTCGACGCGGTCGTGAATGTCGAGCTTGCGCATGAGGTTGACCTTGTGCTTGTCGGCGGTCTTGTAGCTGACGTTCATCGCGGCGCAGGCCCGCTTGAGGCTCATGCCGCTGGCCAGCAGCCGAAGCAGTTGCAGTTCCCGCTGGGTGAGCAGGTGCAGGCGGGTTTTGGAGGGTTCGGTCTGGCCGCCATCGTCAACCACCAGGCGATCCTGGACGCGGCGGGTGTAGTAGCGGTTGCCGGCGACCGTCTGCTCGAGCGCGTCGCGAATGGTCGCGAAGCCATCGTCGCGCAGCACGAAACCGTGAATGTCGGCTTCGAGCGAGCGGGTGATCAGCTCATCCGACCAGTGGCTGCTGAGGGCGACGATGGCCGCGTCGGGCCAGGCGGCGCGGAGTCGCTTGGTCAGATGCAGGAAATCCAGTTCCGCGTAATCGATGTCCATGAGCACCGCGTCCGGCGGCTCCGCCGCGGGATCCGGGGCCTCGTGGTCGAGTGATGCGACCGCGCGCAGCAGGGTGAGGTTGGATTCACGCTCGATCAGAAGGCTGAGACCGTCCCTGGCCAGAGGCTGGTGTTCAATCAGCAATACGCGGATCATGGACCTCTCTCCTACGAATGCGTACCTGCGCAACGCGTCATGCCGCACGGGACACGGTTATGCATTAGACCAGTAGCAGGCGGAAATACGGCCCAGCCCTGTTGGCAGACTCTCCCCGGGCGCGGTGATTTGGTGCTGTCGACGTTCCCTTTCGGCCCTTAGATTGCCCGCCGCGATCTGGCGCGACCCACAGCGGACTCATTTCCAGGCCCTTGCTGCGCCGCCGTCGCTACCGTCGGGAAGGTTCCCTAACCCATACTCTAGCCAATGTTCATCGTTGCCGCCAATGCTTTCCTTTGCGTAATCGCTCGCGGCGGTGCGGGATCGACCCGATCCGGCGTTCTTGTCAAGATGGACTGTAAACGAACTGTTTCGGAACACGCCACTTCGAAGGCGGGGACATCGCGCGAAGGGAGCTGGAGGATTATGGGGTGAATTGCCGAAGAGCCACTCCAGGGCGGTATTGGAACACGGGAGCGCCGCGGGTAAACTCTGGGTAACCCGAGGCGATCCCGTTTCGTCGGTATCGCCCGCTTGCGACGTCTATCATGATAACGCAATGGCGCTGGCCGTGTGCAGCGCCGGGAGTCGATGACATGCTCACCCTTACCTTCCTCGGCGTCGGCAGCGCCTTCGCCAAGCGTCACTTTCAATCCAACGTCCTGATCGAAGCCTGGTCCAAGAGTCCCGCCGAGCAGGAATGTCCCGATGACACCCTGCTGATCGACTTCGGCACGACCGGACCGCTGGCCCTGCACGTCCTCAAGGACCGCCCCGGCTTTGGCTACCTCAACGCCGACGGCGTGGTCAACTATCCGGCCATCCATCGGGTGCTCGTCACCCACATGCACGGCGACCATATCGGCGGGCTCGAGGAACTCGCCTTCATGAACATGTTCGTCTGCCGTGGGCGGAATGACGCCAAGCCCTACAAGCCCCAGTTGATCAGTACCACCAGCATCCTGGTCGACCTCTGGGATCAAGCCCTCAAGGCCGGGCTGAGCGCCCTGCCGGGCCGGTATGCGCTGCTCCAGGATTACTTCTTCATTCTGGCCCTGCGACCGCCTGATCCGGAGCATGGCGGTTTCCGCATGCTCAAGCGCTACGATTTCCAGTTGTTCGCCACCGACCACATCTCCATTCAGCACAAGTACGACTGGCCGAGCTACGGCGTGAGCATTACCGACCGGGCTACGGGTGAATCCGTATTCTACTCGGGAGACACCCGTTTCGACTTCCCGGCTTACTCGCGGATGTTGCAGGAGTCGCAGATGAACTTCCACGAGGTGCAGCTCACCGAGCAGCCGAATCCGGTGCACGCCCTGCTGAGCGAGTTGCGCACGATGCCCACCGACATCAAGCGGAAAACGTGGCTCTATCACTACAGCGATGACTGGGACAGCGGGGCGTACGACTTCGTCAAGCAGGAGTTCGCCGGCTTCGCCGCCCAGCATGAACGGTATGTGCTTTTTGAGTAGCGGGCGGGCGCGCCGAGACTTCACCTCAACGTGCCGAATCCGTCGCGTTGAGCATCGCCTTGCGCCCTTCGTCTTTCGGATCAACGTCGCCCGCGTCCAACGTGTTTCGCTCTACGTTCCAGTTGGCGTAGCGGACGAAGCGCATCCGCATCCACACCCCGTAGATGTAGCAGCCGGCCAGCGCCGCATTGAACGCGAACCACGCGATCGGAATCCAGTCCGTGCGCACGAAGCGCAACGCTTCCGTGATGAACACCGTGATCCAAAAGGTGAACACGCCCGCGCCCGCCCAGAACAAGAAGTACCGGCTGGTGTACGCGGCCACGGCAAACGCCGCGTGGAGCAGGTTGCGGCCATAGAGCCGGCTGGCGATCACGCCCACCAGGCTGGCGCCCAGGCACCACAGGCAGAACGCCCCGGCCATGAACCCGCAAACCAGGCCTGCCATGACCAAAAAACCCTCCGGCGGGATGTCTTCTTCTCCTGTCACGGAGATCCCCAGGATCAGTAGAACCAGGCAGATGCCGGCGCTCGCCGCGAAGCTGACGGCCGCACATGCCAATAGGTCGGCGCGGCGGACGCTCATGCGCAGACACGAAAAAAACAGCCGTGGTTGCGTCCAGGCCTGGACGGTGGCGGCGTGGATCAACCCCGCTTGGGGATGCTCGCCGGAGGAATGCGCCGGTGGATACCAGCGTTTGTCGGGGGTGAGGGAAGCGGCGACCGACTCGCCGCACTCCGGACACCGGTTGCTGGGGGCCAGGTGCAACAGCAGGTAGCCGCATTCCTCGCAGCGGGGCTCGTGCGGTTGGCTGCGGGTTGGTCGACCGACGCTGAGCGCCCGCCCCAGCACGAAGATGCCCCAGATCGGCACGACCACGATGGCGGAAAGCACGCCGGCAAACACGATCCGCGGGGCGCTGTACCAGTTGATCGCATAGAGGATCGGCGCCAGATACAGCCCGACCAATCCCATCCATACCGGCGCGAACAGGCGGACGGTGCGCACGGCGTGCCGCCAGGTGTCGCGCGGTGGCTCATCCTGGTAGGCGAATACGAGGAACACCAGCGCCACGACATACACGCTGAGTAACCCCCAGACCAGCATCCCGGCGACGAAGGCGATCGCATCGGTTGGCGGCGGAGGTGTGAAGACGGGGTTAAAAAAGGGCGCGTACGGATCCTCATTCTGGCTGAAGGCGGCCGCCCCGATCAAAGCAGCACAGAGCACGCCGCCGAGAAGGTTGCTGATCCAGATCGTCAGTGACGAAGCCGTCACGGTTCGCCGGGCCGCACGCCGCGGCCAGACCGGACCAGTCAGCAAGACGGTCAGAAGCTGCGCGGGCCCATTCATGCGGGGCAGCGTACGCCGTGTCAGCGGTATTCGCAATCAAAGGCGTGGCGGTGCATCCCCGACCAGTGCGGGTGGCGAGCATGCCCGTCCCCGCGGTAGCTTGGCACTCTCTCCCTCACAGGCTCGTGGTGCGGCCGATCGTGCCACCGCACCCGCCAGCGTCGTCACCCGCGCCGTCGGGCACGAGACGCGGCAACGAACACTGAGCGGGGCGCGGCACAAGGTCGGCGTCAAGCGCGGGTCAGGGTTTGGCAGAAGCGCTGCCCCGCGGCATCAAGGAGGCGCATGCCGCGCTGCACCGGTCTGTCCGGCGAACGCGCGTGACGCCGGCGAACATACGCTGGGACGCTCCGCCGGCACAACGCCGTCCGCCCCCCAGTTGGCGGCGTTGCGCCGGTGGTCAGCGATCCTGCGATCGCACGTTGATGTGCAGAGCACGTTGTGTGCCAGGAATGGGTCGCCCCCGTAGACACCGCCTCTTCGGCAGTGGGGCGGGTTGACCGCGGCGCCGAACGGTATGCCGACGTCAATCACGGTGCGACGAATGGGTATCCACCCGCAACCTGCGAGCGTGCTCGCAGCCATGGGCATCTCGAGCGGTCTGTACGCGGAGCGAAGTTCTTAGGTGCCGCAGGATGCGGGGACAGCCGGCGCCAGCACCACCATGTCGTCGCGGTGGATCACCTCGTCCGTGTACACGTAGCCCAAGCGGCGCTCGATTTCGCTCACCTTCCCGCCGCGCAGGCGGCGGATGTCGTTGGCGGCGTACGACGCCAGACCGACGGCGAAGGTCGTGCCTGCTGGGTCGCGGATGTCCACCCGCGAGCCGATGGGAAAGTCGCCCAACACCTCGGTAATCCCCGTGGGCAGCAGGCTGGCGTTACGGGCGAGGATGGCCCGCTTGGCGCCGTCGTCGACACACACTGCGCCCCGGGAGCGGGTCCGCACGGCGATCCACCGCTTTCGCGCGGTCAGGACGCGCCCGTGGGGGACAAACAGCGTGCCGACCGGCTCGCCGGCCGCGATCCGGCCCAGCAATCCCGGCTGCGTTCCGTCGGCGATCACGGTGGGCACGTTCCAACGGCTCGCCAGGTGTGCGGCGGAGACCTTGGCGGCCATGCCGCCCACGCCGGTGTCGGTCATGGCCGCGCTGATGTGCTGATCCACATTCGAACCCACCTCGACCTCGGAAATCACCTCGCCGGAGCCGTTGGCGTACAACCCACGCACGCGGCTGAGGATGATCAGCAGGTCGGCCGACGCCACGCTGGTCACCAGGGCGGCGAGGTGGTCGTTGTCGCCGACCTTGGCCTCGTCGTCCGAAAGGGCGTCGTTCTCGTTGATGACCGGCGTCACGCCGCCGTCGAGCAGTCGGTGGATGGTGTGGCGGGCGCTGAGATACCGCCGCCGGTTTTCGATGTCCTCAGCCGACATGAGCAATTGGGCGATCACGATCCCGTGGGCCGCGAACGCAGCGTCGAGCGTGCTCATCAACCGGTGCTGACCGATCGACGCCGCGGCCTGGCGCTCGACCACCGCATCCGGTGGCTGGACGAGTCCCAGCGCCGTGTAGCCGGCCGCCACCGCGCCCGACACAACAAGGATGACCTCATGGTTGCGACGGCGCAGGTCGGCCACGTCGGCCACCAGCCGGGCGACGCAATCGGGGCGCAATTGTCCGCGGGCGGTGATGACGGCGCTGCCCACCTTGACGACGATGCGGCGCACCTCGCCCAGGCTGCGCTGCGATAATGTGCTGACTTCCGTTTCCATCGACGACCTTCTTCAAAGCGGGCGTTACAGGCTCGACCACGCCATGCCCAATCAACCATGTCACAGACCGGCTCGCCGCGGGCAAGTCGTCCCTTCATGAATACACCGCTGTTTCGTCAGGGGAGTTCCGCCAGCAACGCTTCCGCCACCCGGCGCGTCTCTGTCGGGCTGGCGCTGCCGATGGTTCGATACGCGTCCGCCAGGGCGGCGACGGCTGCGGCGTCAGCAGCGGCATCCTCGGCCAGGTCGGCCGCCACGGCGTGATGCGCTGCCCGCAGCGGAATTCCCGCCGTGACCTTGCCCTCCATGCGCAGCGTGGCGTCGATGTGCCCCAGGGGCAGGGCGGCCGCGAGGCGCTCCGCATCGAAGTCCAGCTCGCCGATGAAGTCGGTCGCCAGGGCACACAGCCGATCGAGCCGCTCGGCCGCGCCGCGTACCAGCGGCTTGATGCACTGGAGATCGCGGTTGTATCCGCTGACCAGCCCCTTCTGGAGCAGAACGGCCTCTTGCTGGGCCGCGAGGATGCGGTTGCATTCTCCCCGGAGCAATTCCAGCGCATCCGGGTTGGTCTTGTTGGGCATCATGGACGAGCCCGTGCCAAAGGCCGAAGGATACTTCACCCACCCCAGCGGCGTCTGGGCGAAGCAGATTACGTCCGCCGCGAATGCTTGCAGGTGTAACGCGACCTGGGCCTGCACCGCCAGAAGTTCCAGGCATTCGTCGCGGGTGGACGTCGATGCGAGCGCGCTGAGCGACGGCCCTTGAAATCCCAGTCCTTCCGCTTGCTTGCCGCGGTCGATCGCGATCGAACTGCCGGCCACTGCGCCGCTGCCCAGGGGGCACGCTTCCGCCCAGTGCTCCGTGAGGAACATGACATGTTTGCGGACGCGCGCGAGCGGGACCGCGTAACGCAGCGCCCAGGCGCCGACCGAACCAGGGGCGGCGAACTGCTGGTGCGTCTGAAGCGGCATGATCAGCGCACTCCAATCCTGCGCGCGGCGGGCGCATGCAGAGGCCAGGGCCCCGAGGCGGTGGGCCAGCGCTGCGCCCGCGTCGCGCACGTAGAGAACCAACAGGGTCGCCACCTGGTCGTTGCGCGAACGCGCGGTGTGGATCTTGCGCCCCGCGTCGCCGGCCAATTCCGTCAATTCACTCTCAATCCAGGTGTGCAGATCCTCCGCCGGATTGTCCGGGCAGGGCTGACCGGCGTGGGCCCGCTCGATGCGGGTCAGCGCATCCGTCAGGTCCCGGTGCTCCTCGGCCGATAGAATGCCCGCGTCCGCCAACGCCGCGGCATGAGCGGTTTGCAGTTTCAACTCATAAGGAAGAAGGAACCAGTCCTCCTCCAGGCACCGGTTGAGACTGGCAAACTGCGGATGAAGTTCCTGGGTTTGTCGCCACAGCGCCTGCATCCTGCGTCTCCACGAAAGGCCGGCCGATCAGGGAAAGATAGCTCAGATTGATGAATCCCTGCGCGTCCTGGTGCTTGTATTCACTCTTCTCGAAGGTGGCGAGCTGCTGACTGAAGATTGCGTCGGCCGCCTGAATGCGGCAGGCATAGGGCGCCGGCGTCAACTGCACCGTGACCTCGCCGTTGAGCTGCCCCATAAGCGCCTGGGCGGCCGCCAGCACCGTCAGCCGTTGCGGGCTGAAGTATTCCCCGCGATAAAGCAGGTTGCTGTACTCGGCGCCGAGCCGGGCGTACTGGTCGTAGGTCGGCTTGTTGAGCACCGACCGGGCGAGCGCGTCGGCCGCGATATGCAGCAGCTTGGCTGCCGGGTTGATGTAGAGCCCGCGCGATTTGATCCCCGTGAAGCGGTTCTCGATCACCAGGTCCCAGGCCCAGTCCGCGTGGCGATACTGCTCGTTGAGCGCGTTGACTGCGGTGGGCAGATCGCAGGGCTGGCCGTTCAGCGCCACGGGCACGCCGCCCGCAAACGTGACCGCCACGGTCGCGGGCGCGTTCTTTTCCGCGCCGCCGATCGCGAACCGATCGGCCACGTGGGCAAGAACCTCGGGCACGTTGACCACCTGCTGCGGGTCTTCCAGCGGGCCGCCCTCGACGCTGAGATGCCAGAGGTTCTCGTCGAGGCTGAAGTCCTTGGCCGCCTCGTAATCGCTGTCGTAGCCCTCTTCGGCGAGGTAGTTGATCAGGTCGATCCGACCTTCGAAGGGCCAGACCTTCCAGGGCGCCAGCACCGGCGCTTCGGGCATCAGCGCCCGGTACGCGAATTCAAAGCGAATCTGGTCGTTGCCTTTTCCGGTTGCGCCGTGCACCAGGGTGGCCCCGCCGAGTTCGCGGGCGCGGCGGACCTGCTCCAGCGCGATGAAGGGTCGCGCGAGCGCCGTGCCCAGGCGGTAGCTGCCTTCGTAGGTGGCGGCCAGGGCGATGGCGGCCGGGATCACGTGGGCGTACATGTCGGGTTTGGCGTCGCGGACGACGGCGGTCGCCGCGCCCAGGCCGATCGCCTTCTCGCACAGCGCCGAAAGGTTCTCGTCCTGCCCCACGTCCACCAGCACGCAGTGCACGGTGTAGCCCTGCTCGACGAGCCAGGGAACGATGGCGGAAGTGTCCAGTCCGCCCGAATAGGCGACGACGCAGTTGCTAGTGTTCATGCTTGTCTCCAAACCACATCTTGAGCCGCCGCAGGGCGACCGCCTGCGTGCGGCGGTTCTTGGTCGCGATAAAAATGGTGTCGTCGCCGGCGAGGGTGCCGGCAAACGCCGAATCGTTGGTGGCGTCGATCTTGACAGCCACGGCCTGAGCCTGGCCGACGGCGGTGCGCATGACGATCAGGTGCGGACCGCAGGTGGCGAAGTGTTTGACCACCGGGGCGGGGTCGATAGCGTCGGCGCCGTTGTTGCGCGCGGGAACGTATCGGCCGCCGCTCTTGCGAATACCCACTTCGACCAGGTCGCGGCTGAGCGTGGCCTGGTTGATGGACATGCCCTGCCGCGCGAGGGCGGCCAACAGTTCCCCCTGGGTGGCGATGGGCTGCTCGCTGACGATGGTGCAGATCGTTTGATGGCGCTTCTCTTTGGTCATGACCATGGCTCCCAGTCTACATAGTATTCGGACAGATGCAACATATTATGCAACGATTCTCCGCGTTTGCATAGGCTTTCGAGAAAAAAGCGCGCAAGTGGTTATGCAAACGGCAGATAGCGCAGCGCGCGAATGGGCGCTATGCCGATCCGGCGGACATGTTGCATCAGATTTCTGGAGCATTCGCCGGGGCACGCGCGACCTCGACGCGCCGGCGCCTGTCCTCATGGCGGCCTCCACCGCGCTCTCGCGCAGTGGTGGATCGGTGACGCGTTATTGGCAAAGTAGAGTTGGCCACGACGACACGGTGGGGAGCGCCGCCCATTTCGCGATTCACCATGATGGTCTTGACACGGCCGGTCGATAGATGCTATAGACGTTCCATGCTCGCTGCCCGCGCGGTAGCGGATTTATCAAGAGTGGCTGAGGGAACAGGCCCGACGACGCCACAGCAACCTGGCGCACTTTGCTAAGGTGCTAATTCCTGCCCGATTGTTCGGGAGAGATGAATCAGCCGATTGATCGCTCCACCTTCAGGTGGCCTGATCAGAAGCGATTATCCCCCGAAGCGAAAATGTGGCGCCCGCAGCGTTCGCCGCGGTTTGCGTGCGCGGTGCGGCGCCGGGAACCGAATTCGCGTTCAGCGGCTCGGATGACCGAAGTCGCTGCGCAAAAGGTGCGCCCGCGGCGTGCCCGGCCGGAGAGGATAACGGGTCATGGCGGTAGAGAATTTCACGAGCGGCGACGGGATCGACGTGATCAAGCTGGGCGGATCGGTGCTCACCGGTTGCGCTGCGTATGGCGCCTGTGCGCAGTTCCTCGCGGATCGCTTGACCGGTGAGCCCGATCGCCGCCTGGTCGTGGTGGTGTCGGCGCAGTACGGCGAGACGGACGCCCTGCACCGGCTGGCCGGCGACTTGGGCACGATTGCCGATCCCGCCGCGTTGGACCTGCTCTGGTCCACCGGCGAAACGCGGTCGGCCGCCCTGCTCACCCTGGCCCTGCGTGGAGCGGGGATGTTGGCCGTCGGGCTGAGCGTACACGAAACGGGTCTGCGGGCAGCGCGTGGCAGCGGCCCCATGCACGTCGCCTTGGATGCAGCCACCATCCGGGCGCGGCTGCGCGAGCACCCCGTGGTGGTCTGTCCCGGTTTCCTGGCGTGCGACCCGGACGGCCGGGTGGTGACGCTGGGCCGGGGCGGTTCGGACCTGTCGGCCGTTGTGCTGGCCGCGGGACTGGGCGCGCGGCGGTGCGAACTGATCAAGGACGTCAGCGGCTACTTCACGGCCGATCCGAACAGGCACGCGGACGCTACGCCGATCGCACGCTTGAGCTACAGCACGGCCTTGCGGATGTCGGCCGAGGGCTGCGGGCTAATTCAAGCCCGGGCGCTGGAGGAAGCCGCGCGAACGGGTCTGCCTCTGTTGGTGCGCAGTCTGGATGCCCGCGGGGCACAAACCTGGGTCACCGACAGCCGCAAACGAGCAGCCGGATGAAGGAGCTATTTGCTATCAGCTATCAGCTATCAGCTATCAGCTAACAGCTAACAGCTAGCAGCTACTCAGGGCCTGCGGCAGCGTTGCCGCAGCGGGATTGTGAAACGCAGCAACAGCAACGGAAACCAAAATCATGACTCAGATCGAATACGCCGGACTGGGCACGCGCTGCCTCCACGCCGGCCAGGTTGTGGACCCCGGCACCAACGCGCGGGCCGTTCCCATTCACGCCACCACCAGCTACGTGTTCAACGACACCGAGCACGCCGCGGATCTCTTTGCCCTCAAGGAGTTCGGCTTCATCTACAGCCGGTTGATGAACCCGACCAACGACGTGCTCGAGAAGCGCCTCGCGGCCCTGGACGGCGGCGTTGCCGCCTTGGCGATGGCCAGCGGACAGGCCGCGATCACCACCGCCATTCTCAACATCTGCCAGGCCGGTCAGAACATCCTCAGCGCCACCAGCCTTTACGGCGGCACCTGGACGCTGTTCACCCAGACCTTCAAGCGGCTGGGGATCACCGTGAAGTTCTTCGACGCTCAGAAGCCCGAGCAGATCGCCGAACTGGCCGACACCAACACCCGCTGCGTCTACTTCGAATCTCTAGGTAATCCCAAGAACGACGTGCCGGACTTCGCCGCCCTTACCCGGGCGGCCCACGACCAGGGCCTGCCGACGATCTGTGACAACACCGTGCTCACCCCGGCCCTGTTCCGCCCGTTCGAGCACGGCGCCGACATCAACGTCTACAGTTGCACCAAGTTCATTGGCGGGCACGGCACCCACGTTGGCGGCTGCATCGTGGATTCGGGAAAGTTCGACTGGACGGCCGACAAGACCCGCTGGCCGGAGTTCAACGCCCCCGACCCCGCCTATCACGGCGTGGTTTTGGCCGAGGCGCTCGCCCCGATCGGCAACATCGCATATATCATTCGCTGTCGCACGCACCTGCTGCGCGACATGGGGGCCTGCCAGAGCCCGTTTGCCGCGTTCCTGTTTCTTCAGGGGCTCGAGACGCTTCACCTGCGCATGCCGCGGCACTGCGAAAACGCCCTGGCGGTCGCGAAGCATCTCCAGGAACATGCCGTGGTGGAATGGGTTAACTACCCGGGTTTGTCGAATCACGCGCAGCATAGCCATGCAAAGCGCTACCTGCCGGCCGGGTGCGGGGCGATCGTCGGTTTCGGCATCAAGGGCGGCGCCGAGGCGGGCAAGAAATTCATCAACGCCGCCGGGCTGATGTCGCACCTGGCCAACATCGGCGACGCCAAGACGCTCTGCATTCACCCGGCCAGCACGACCCATTCCCAGCTCACCCCGCAGGAGCAGGCGGAGACGGGCGTCACGCCGGAATACGTCCGGCTGTCGGTCGGGTTGGAGGACACGGCCGACATCATCGCGGACATCGACCAGGCATTGGAGGCGGCACAACGGTAACCGACACCGAGACATCCTGGACACCCCCGGCCGACTCGGTGGGCGTGGTGCAGACGCAGACGGCCACGCTGTTTGCGCCCCCGGACGCCCTGCGCCTGGAATGCGGGCGAAGCCTGGGCCCCATCGAGGTGGCCTACGAAACCTACGGCGCCCTGAGCCCCGCCCGGGACAACGCGGTGTTTGTCTGCCATGCCCTCACGGGCGACGCGCACGCGGCGGGCTATCATGCCGCCGCCGAGCAGCGCCCGGGCTGGTGGGAATTCATGATCGGGCCGGGCAAGCCCATCGATACCCGGCGCTATTTTGTGATTTGCGCCAACATCCTCGGCGGTTGCCGCGGCACCACCGGCCCGTCGAGCATCAACCCGCAGACGCAGCAGCCCTGGGGATTGGATTTTCCCATAGTGACCGTGGCCGACATGGTCAAGGTGCACAAGCGGCTTACCGAGCACCTGGGCATCTCGAAGCTGCTCGCCGTGGTCGGCGGGTCCATGGGCGGGATGCAGGTGCTCGAATGGGCGGTGCGCTACCCCGACAGCGTGCGTGCGGCGATCGCCATCGCCACGACGCCGCGACTGAGCGCCCAGTCGATCGCCTTTGACGCCATCGGACGCAGCGCCATCCTCGCGGACCCCAAGTTCGCCAAGGGGCTCTATCACGCGGGCGAAACGCCGGCCCAGGGGTTGGCCATTGCCCGGATGATCGGCCACATCACCTACCTCTCCGAAGAGGGCATGCACGCGAAGTTCGGCCGGCAGTTGCGCCACGCGGACCGCTACCGCTTCGATTTCACCAGCGAGTTCTCGGTGGAGACCTACCTGGACCACCAGGGGCGGGCGTTTGTCGAGCGCTTCGACGCGAACAGCTACCTCTACGTGACCAAGGCGATGGACTACTTCGATCTGCCCGCGGCCGCCGGCTCGCTGGAGGCGGCGCTGGCCGGCGTGAAGGCTCGCTTTCTGGTCATCAGCTTTCGCACCGACTGGCTGTTCACCCCGGCGCAGTCCCGGCAAATCGTCGACGCCCTGCTCGCCCGGGACAAGGACGTGACCTACTGCAACATCGATTCGCACTACGGGCACGACGCGTTTCTGCTCGAACCCGAGCGCCTGGGCCGGCTGATTCACGGGCATCTGGAGAGCGTGCTGCACGACAGCAGCATCGCCGGCCTGTGTTTGGCGGATCGGACCGCCGCGCCGCCGAGAGCCCCCAAGCGGCTCGACCTGGCCTGCATCGAGGACCTCATAGCGCCGCAATCCACCGTCCTCGATCTGGGTTGCGGCGACGGCACGCTGCTCGCGAGGCTGCGGCAGCACAAGGGCGTGCGCGGTTTCGGCGTCGAAACCGACGAAGAGGCCGTATTGGCCTGCGTCGATCGCGGCCTGCCGGTGATCCACGGCGACCTGGAGGACGAACTGGCCAAGCTGCCGGACGACGCCTACGACTGTGTGGTCCTCTCGCAGACGCTCCAGGCGCTGCGCAACCCGAACGCGGTCTTGCACGACATGCTCCGCGTGGGCCGGGTGTGCCTGGTGAGTTTTCCCAATGCGGCCTACTGGCGGCGGCGGCTGCGCCTGCTGGTTACCGGACGCGCGGCGTATGGCGAGAACGGAAGTCTTCCCTGGCACGCGTCGGCGTTACAGCGCTCCCTGTCCCTTCGCGACTTCTTAACCTACTGCCGTATGCAGCATATTCGCGCAGTGCGCGTCCTGGCGTTAAACCCACGTACGGGCCGACGCGTGCAGAAGGTGCCCAACGCGCGCGCCCGCCAAATTGTGGTCATGCTGCAAAAAGCACCGCCGCCGAGCGCCGGTCCGCAGAAATGAATTGCAGCCCGCGATCGCTTTCCGTACAATGTTCGCCGATGCTAGGCTTGTTTCGTTCATTCCCTGACACACGCCTGACAACGGCGGCGACCGCCACGGCGCCGCTGCGCGCTGCGCGTAAACGAACATCGCTTCGTTCGCTTCGTTCGGCGCCGCGCGCCGCGCTGCTTATTCGCCTTATTGACAACGTATAAATCGCACCGCACGGGAGGGCGCAGCCATGAACGGCAGAACCCCTGCCCGCGTCGGGTTGTACGACGCGCGCTTCGAACATGACAGTTGTGGAACCGGCTTCATCGCCGACATCGCCGGGCGTCAGTCGCACGACATCGTCGCCCAGGGGATCCAGGCCCTGGTCAACCTCGCCCATCGCGGCGCGGTCAGCGCCGACGGCGTCAGCGGCGACGGCGCCGGCATCCTCACGCAAATACCCCGGCGCTTCTTCGCCCGCGAACTCGCCGCCCAGGGCATCGAACTCCCCGAACTCGACGACTTGGCGGTGGGCATGATCTTTCTGCCCCGGCGCGACGCCGACGCCCGCCAGGACTGCATGGCCCTGATCGAGCGGCAGATCGAGCGCGGTGGCTTGCGCGTTCTCGGCTGGCGCGAAGTTCCCCTCGGAATCACCGTCCTGGGGCAGGAGTCGGCCGCCACGGCGCCCGACGTCCGGCAAGTCCTCATCGCCCGCGGTCCGGGTCTCGCGGACGACGACGCTTTCGAACGTCGGCTCTATCTCACCCGCAAGCGCATCGAAAGCGCCGCCCGTGCCGCCGGCGCCAGTCCTATGTACATCCCCTCGCTCTCTGCCCGCACGTTGGTCTACAAGGGGCTCATGGTGGCGCCGCAGGTGGCTACGTTCTATCCCGACCTCGCCGACCCCGACTTCGAGTCGGCCATCGCGGTGTTCCATCAACGCTACAGCACGAACACCTTCCCTACCTGGGAACTCGCCCAGCCCTTCCGGTTCCTCGCGCACAACGGCGAAATCAACACCATCCAGGGAAATATCAATCGCTTCCGGGCCAGCGTGCCGTCGCTGTACAGTCGTTTGTGGGGTGACGAGCTTGCCGAACTCATCCCGATCATCGAGGACGGCCACAGCGATTCCGCCGCCCTCGACGCGGTCTTTGAGCTGCTCACCCTGAGCGGCCGCGGTTTGCTGCACGCCATGATGATGCTCGTGCCCGAAGCCTACCAGCAGATGACCGACATGCCGGCCGACATCGGGGCCTTTTATGAATATCACGCGGCCCTGATGGCGCCCTGGGATGGGCCCGCCGCCCTCGCCTTCAGCGACGGGCGCATCGCGGCGGCGGCCCTGGATCGCAACGGCCTGCGCCCGCTGCGCTACTGGATCACCGAGGACGAGCGGGTCATCGTCGGCTCCGAAACCGGCCTGACCGATACGCCCTATGCCAAGGTGGTCGAGAGCGGGCGGCTCGGACCGGGCCGGATGCTGGCGGTCGATACCTGTCGCGGCCGCCTTCTGCGCGACGAAGAGATCAAACGCACCGCCGCCGCCCGCCGGCCTTACCGCGCCTGGGTCGACGCCCATATGCTGCGCCAGTCGGTGGCGCCGGTGGACGAGACCGCCCGGCAGCTCACGGTGGAATTCCCTGACCTGGTGCGTCAGCAGAAGGCTTTCGCCTACGGCAAGGAGGACCTCGAGCACGTGCTCGAGCCCATGGTCTATCTCGGCAAGGAGCCGGTGGGCTCGATGGGCGACGACACGCCCATCGCCGTGCTCAGCGCCCATCCCAAGACCATCTACCGCTATTTCAAGCAGATCTTCGCCCAGGTGACCAACCCCCCGATCGATTCGCTCCGGGAGCGGTTGGTGATGTCGCGGCGCGTGGCCCTCGGCGGCCGGGCGTGCGCCCTGGACGAGAACGAATCCGCCAGCGCCCTGGTCAAGTTCCGCTCGCCGATTGTGACCACCGGCGAGTTTGACTGGCTCATGGGTTTGCCGGATGCGCGCTTTCGCAATGGAACCGTCCGCTGCCTGTTTCGCGTGGCCGACGGCCCAGAGGCGCTCGCCCCGGCGCTGGAGCGGATCTGCGCCGACGCCGAACGGATGGTGGACGACGGCTGCACGCTCATCGTGCTGAGCGACCGCGGCGTGAGCGCGGAATGGGCCCACGTGCCCATGCTGCTGGCCACCGCGGCCGTCCATCACCACCTGATTCGCACCGGCAAGCGCATGCGCTGCTCGCTGGTGTGCGACTCGGGCGACCTGCGCGACCCGCACCATTTCGCCTGCCTGTTCGGCTACGGCGCGGCGTTGATTCATCCCTATCTCGCCCTGGCCGGCGTGGCTGACGTCGTGCATCGCGATCCGCGGCAGGACGGAATCTCCATCGAGCAGGCGACGGCCAACTACCGCACCGCCATTGAGGACGGCGTGCTCAAGATCATGGCCAAGCGCGGCATTTCGACCATCAACGCCTACCGCGGGGCCCAGGTCTTTGAAGCCATCGGCATCAGCGCGGACGTGATCGAGCGCTATTTCACGGGCACGGTGAGCCGGATCGGCGGCGTGGGGTTGCGGCAGCTTGCGGCCGACATCCTCTGCTTCCACGCCGAGGCCTACGGCGAGGAGCTTAAGCTGGCCGATCGCGGCATCTACCATTACCGCAAGGGCGGCGAGTATCACCTGCATAATCCCACCATCAACAAGGTCCTGCACAAGGCCGTGCGCGAATCCGACGGCGCCGCCTTCGAGCAGTACACCCGGATGGTCGACGATCGCCAGCCCTGCCATTTGCGCGATCTGCTCGAATGGAAAAAGGCGGCCGAGCCGGTTCCCCTGGAAGAGATCGAGCCGGCCGAGGAGATCGCCCGCCGTTTCTGCACCCAGGCCATGAGTCTGGGCGCAATTTCGCCCGAAGCCCACGAGGTGCTGGCGGTGGCGATGAACCGCCTCGGCGGCAAGAGCAATTCGGGCGAAGGGGGCGAGGATCCGGCGCGCTATTACGCCGACGCGGGGGCCTCGAAGTACCCGCGGCTGTCGCCATGGAAGCCCGGACATGGGGATTTCGGAAATAGCGTGATCAAGCAGGTGGCCTCCGGTCGCTTCGGCGTTACCCCGGAGTACCTGGTGTCGGCCGACGAGCTGGAAATCAAGATGGCCCAGGGGGCCAAGCCGGGCGAGGGCGGGCAGATCACCGGCGGCAAGGTGTCCGAATACATCGCCGAGCTGCGCCAGGCGATCCCGGGCGCGGCCCTGATCTCACCCCCGCCGCACCACGACATCTACTCGATCGAGGACCTCGGGCAACTCATCTACGACCTCAAGCGGATCAACCCCACCGCCCGCATCGGCGTCAAGCTGGTCTCGGTCGCCGGCGTGGGGACCATTGCGGCCGGGGTGGTCAAAGCCTATGCCGATTGCGTGCAGGTTTCCGGCTTTGACGGCGGCACCGGGGCGTCGCCGCTGTCGTCGATCAAGCACGCCGGCCTGCCCTGGGAGCTCGGTCTGGCGGAAATCCAGCAGACCCTGGTGCTCAACAACCTCCGCGGCCGGGTGGTCGTGCGCGTCGACGGCGGGCTCAAGACGGGCCGCGACGTGGTCATCGCCGCCCTCCTCGGGGCCGACGAGTTCGGCTTCGGGACGGCCGCCCTGGTGGCCGCCGGCTGCGTCATGGTCCGCCAGTGCCACCTCAACACCTGCCCCGTGGGCATCGCCACCCAACGCGAGGATCTCCGCAAGAAGTTCCCCGGCCAGCCCGAGCACATCGTGCGCATGATGATCTTCATCGCCGAACACGTGCGCCACGCCCTCGCAGAGATGGGCTATCGCAAGCTCGAGGAAGTCATCGGCCGGGTCGATCTGCTCCAGCAGCGCCGCGATGTGACGCTGGTGAAGGCCTCCACGCTCGACCTCTCGGCCATGCTCGTCGATCCCGACCCGGAGCACACGCGTCCGCACCGGGCGGTGAAGCACCGCAATGAGCGGCTCGACGAAAACGCCCCCTTGGATGAGATCATCTGGCGCGATTGCGCCCCGACGGTGCATCGCCGTTCGAATATCCTGCGGCGCTACTCAATCACCAATCGCGATCGCAGCGTCGGCGCGCGCCTCTCCGGCGAGATCGCCCGTCACACGCGCAGCGCCGGCCTGGCCGAGGGCAGCATTCAACTGCACTTCCGCGGCTGCGCCGGCCAGAGCTTCGGCGCCTTCGCCCATCGCGGCATGCACCTGATGCTCGAGGGCGAGGCCCAGGATTACGTCGGCAAGGGCATGTACGGCGGCTCGATCGTCATCCGTCCGCCGAGCGGCGAGCGCGTCCGGCAACTGGACAACCCCGTGCTGATGGGCAACGCGGTCATGTACGGCGCCACCGGCGGCGCGCTCTTTGTCGCGGGCCGGGCGGGCGAACGCTTCTGCGTCCGCAACTCCGGCGGCTGGGTCGTGGTCGAAGGCTGTGGCGACCACGGCTGCGAATACATGACCAACGGCATCGTGGCGATCCTCGGCGATACCGGGCGCAACTTCGGAGCCGGCATGACCGGCGGCGTGGCCTACGTCCACGATCCGCATGAGCGCTTCGCCGGGCGGATCCACGAGCTGTCGATCCGCCTCGACCCTCTGGCTGACGAACTCGACGAGAAGTTGCTCCGCGCCCTGCTCGAGCGCCACTTCGCCCTGACGGCCAGTTGTCGGGCGGCCAGCGTGCTCGACTACTGGGAGGCGGCGCGGGCGGAGTTTCGCATCGCGGTCCCCGTCAACGACAGCGTCACCTGGCAGGCCACCATGCGCGATCTCAAGCAGCGCGCCTGCGAACACCTGCACGCCGCCGGCGCCGTCAACCGCGCGAGTTGAGCAAACCGCTTCTGCGCCGCACAATACCTGCGACGCCGCGGATCCGCCCGCGGCGCCAACACAGAAACCCGCGTCGGAGGCTGCCATGACCAGCCCGCTTAATCGCTACAGCGCCCGTATCACCCAGGTTAAATCCCAAGGGGCTTCCCAGGCCATGCTCTACGGCACGGGGCTCACCGCCGAAGACATGCACAAGCCCCAGGTGGGCATTGTGAGCAACTGGTACGAGGGCAACACCTGCAACATGCACCTCAACGACCTGGCCGCCCACGTCAAGCTCGGGGTGACCGACGCCGGCCTGATCGGCTTGCGCTTCGCCACCATCGGCGTCTCCGACGGCATCGCCATGGGCACCGAGGGCATGAGCTACTCGTTGCAGTCGCGAGAAATCATCGCCGACTCCATCGAGACCACCATGGCCGCCCACTGGTACGACGCCTGCATCGCCATCCCCGGCTGCGACAAGAACATGCCCGGCTCGATCATGGCCATGGCCCGGCTCAACCGCCCGGCCCTGATGGTCTATGGCGGGACCATCAAGCCCGGCTGTCGCGACGGCCAGCCGCTCGACGTCGTGTCCGCCTTCCAGAGCTACGGCGAGTTCCTTGCGGGTCGTCTCGATGAAGAGAGTCGCCAGGACGTCATTCGCAAGTCCTGTCCCGGGCCCGGCGCGTGCGGCGGCATGTACACCGCCAACACCATGGCCAGCGCCATCGAGGCCCTGGGGATGTCCCTGCCGTACAGCGCGTCGACCCCGGCCGAAGACCCCGGCAAAGTCCAGGAGTGCGTCCGCGCCGGAGCGGCCGTCCGACTCCTGCTCGAGCGCGACCTCAAGCCCCGCGACATCATGACCCGCGCGGCGTTTGAAAACGCCATGGTGGTGGCGGTGGCCCTCGGCGGCAGCACCAATGCCGTGCTGCACCTGCTGGCGATCGCCCGCACCGTCGGCGTGGATCTGACGATTGATGATTTCCAGCGGGTCAGCGACCGCGTCCCGCTGTTGGGGGACCTCAAGCCCAGCGGCAAGTACGTGATGGCCGATCTGCACGCGGTGGGCGGAACGCCGGCCGTCATGAAGTACCTGCTCAATGAAGGGCTGCTTGATGGTGATTGCATGACGGTTACGGGCAAAACGCTTGCGGAGAACCTGGCCGCCTTGCCGGGTCTAAAGGAAGGGCAGGACGTCATTTACCCGGTCGCCAAGCCGATCAAGCCCACCGGGCACCTTCAGATTCTCCGCGGCAACCTCGCCCCCGACGGGGCCGTGGCCAAGATCACCGGCAAGGAGGGGGAGCGCTTCCAGGGCCCGGCAAAGGTGTTCGACAGCGAGGAGGACATGCTCGCCGCCCTGGAGCAGAATCACATCACCAAGGGGGACGTGGTGGTCATTCGTTACGAGGGCCCGCAGGGCGGCCCGGGCATGCCGGAGATGCTCACGCCCACGTCGGCCATCATGGGCGCCGGGCTGGGACAGGACGTCGCCCTGCTCACCGACGGGCGCTTCAGTGGCGGCAGCCACGGCTTCATCGTCGGCCACATTACCCCCGAGGCCCAGGTCGGCGGACCGATCGCCCTGGTCCGGGACGGCGACGTCATTACCATCGACGCGGCCGAGAACTCGATCGCCGTGGACGTGAGCGACGCGGAGCTCGTCCGCCGCCGACAGGCTTGGTCGGCGCCGCCCTTCAAAGCGACCGCCGGCACGCTGCACAAGTACATCAAGCTCGTTCGCCCGGCGTCGGAAGGCTGCGTCACTGACGCCTAGCCGATTGCGCGGCCCCACCCACCGGCGGACGCGGCCAAGCTGTCGTCGTTGGCCGGGGCCTGCGCGGATCTTCCGCGCGTCGGCGAAATTCTTCGGAATAATCATCCTGCCACGACGAATCGTCCAAGGGCAAACCCTGTGCAGTACCAGGGTCGCCGATCATTTCCGCCCAGCAACGTGTCAACAAGTGTGTGCAAAGGACGGTGCATCATGCAACGCAGTACCCTGTGGCTACTGGCCAATTTCGGGGCGCTCGCGCCGGCGGCGCTGATTTTGGCTAACGACGGAACGGCGCCATCCGCAGTCGGACGAGTCGCTTGGCTCCGGGACCATGGCGCGGCGCTGCGCACCATCGACCCCGCGGATGACGACTTCAGCGACCTCGCCCCACTCAAACAGGCCATCGGCGCCGCACGCGTCGTCGCGTTGGGCGAACAGAGCCACGGCGACGGGGCCGCATTCGCTGTCAAGCATCGGCTGATTCGGTTCCTCCACCAGGAAATGGGCTTCGACGTGCTCGCCTGGGAATCCGGTATGTTTGATTGCCGCGCAGTGGATCTGGCGCTGGACAGCGGGCGAAGTCCGGAAGAGGCGGCCGCACTCGGGATCTTTCCCATCTTCGGCGGAAGTCCCCTCGTCCAGGACGTGCTCCGTTACGTCAGGTCGTCCAAATCCACGGCTCGACCCATCACCCTCGCCGGTTTCGACTGCCAGTTTTCATCACCCACTGCGTCGAACCGGCTCGCGGGCTACGTTGTGGACTTCCTGACGGCGGCGGACGTCCAGGCGGACGATGCGGTGCAGGCCGTCCGCTACCTCTGTCACGGGCCCCAATCAGGCGCTGCCGACGACGACCGCGCGGCGGCCGCCCGCGCTGAGGTTTCCGCTCTGGTGGATCGCTTGGATCGCGACCCCAACGAATACGCCATCGTCCATGCCCCGCGGGAGATTGCCTTTGCCCGCCGGTGCCTCGGCAACCTGGTTGTCTGCGACCTACTCCGCCGGCAGCCTCCCGTCGGCCAGGACCCCGCTCAAACGAACTTGCGCGATCAACGCATGGGTGAAAACGTGGTCTGGCTCGCCGACGAGTTCTACCCTGGCCGCAAGATCATCCTCTGGGCGGCAAGCTTCCACCTGATGCGCAACCCGGCCGCCATCGACACCCAGCAGCCGGCCATGACCTACGCGGACACGACGACGCTGGGGACGATCGCTCACCAGCGCCTGGGCTCCGACTACTACGCCGTGATGTTCACCGCCTACGATGGCGAAATGGGGAACGCCTTCTCCGCGCCTCGGCCGCTGCCGCCGGCCGATCCGGGAAGCCTCGAAGGGCTCCTGCACGCGGGCGAACGGCCATTTGTCTTCCTTGATCTGCGGTCGGTGGATGACGCCGATGCGTGGTGGCGGTCTGGCGTGGTGGCGAGACCACTCGGCTATGCTCCCATGCTTGCGGACTGGACGCAGGTCTTCGACGGGGTGCTCCATACCGATCGGATGTTCCCGGCTTCCCGGGACGCACTGCCCGATTCGCTGCGAACGGCCAGGGCGCCGCACGCGGATGCGGTGGCTGCCGCGCTGGCACGGCTGCGAGAGACGGTGGCCGGCTACGATCTTGGATTTGACAGCGTGTTTCCCAAAAAACCCCCGGCGGGCTTTGACGCCGCCCGGATTGCGGCGCTGCCGGATGACGGCTGGCCGGGCGTATTGGGCAAGGTATTTCCGGATGCAGCAAGCTATCGCCGGTTGCCGGGGGACGTGCCGCTCGACGGCAGTCCGGAAGCGGTCTCATTTACGACGGCGCTGAATGTGCCGCTGCGGGTGACGGGCTCGCACACCATCATCTGTGAGACCGGCGTGGGAGCACGCGGCGCGGTGACCGCCGAGGGCTATGGCGCCCTCGTCTGTCTCGGCGACATGAACGGCAAACTCCTGCTCAACAGCTACTACACGGTGCTGATCGAGGGGGATGTGAACGGGAGCTTGGTCAGCGGAGCGTATATGACCGCCGTGATCGTCGGCGATGTGAATGGTACGCTGGACCTCAACAGCTATGCGATGGTGTACGTGCTCGGGGGCGTCAACGGCCGGGTGCATCTGAACAAGAGCAAGTTGGTCGTGGCCGGCCGCATGACCCGCGCCGACCTGGAAGACATCGCCGGCCCGGGCAAGCTCTTTCGCACGGACAGCGACCTCGAGCCCGGCCGACATCAGGTGGGCGAGATGGAGGTCATTGTGGATCCAACGCTGCGCCTGCCCGTTGTTGCTGAAGGAAAGCGAGGAAACGAGGCGCCGCATGGTTTGCCTGATGCTCATAAAGCAGCCGGCAGTCGCTGACCTGCGCGAGTCTTGCTCCCTGGCTCTCCCTGTTGCTCGCGCTTGCCATTGATCAGCGAGCAAGGCGCACGATGAACTCATCGAGCGATTGAATGAATCCACGAACAACAAGGAAGGCCGGCAGCATCAGCAGGATTCCCAGCCAACGTGGCCGGGCCCGTTGCCACAGTACGCTCGCCAGAATAAGCGTCATCCACAGTAGCAGCATGGCAGTCGCGATGTGCCGCATCAGGGGATAGGGATCCAGCACGGGCCAGTAGAGGGTGTAATCGCGCCACGTCAGCGCTCGGGTCGGGGCGCACAGGGGAATCCAGAGCGGTGCGAGCACCGTTGAATATGCCGCGACAGCGAACCAGACTGCCGCACGCTGGCGGAAGCGCCAGAGACGCGAACCCCCGCTCGCCGACAGCGCTGCAAAGCCACAAGTCACGACCGCTACGTAGCCCAGAAAGGGCAGGGCGCTCAGCAGCATCACCCAGTGCCAGTGCCAATATCCATCGCAAGCCATGCCGATCGACGGTGTCATGACGTGCAGCGCCGTGGCGACCAGCAGCACGCCGATCGGAGGGGCGAGCGGTTCGTCAACACGCAGCGTGCGGGCGAAACGGTCAGGCAGGAACAGCATCAGCAGCAGGGTCTTGACCGTTTGCCGAGTGACGGACCGGCACCTTCGCTGAAAGACCGGCGTGCCCGGACGACGCAATTCCGGATCAACATGAAGTGTTTCGAGATCGAAGGCTTGACCGCATTCCGGGCAAGTGTCGGACGACAGCCCGGTGAGGTTGTAGCCGCAGGACGCACAAAGCGGCGCCGGGTCGATCATCTCACCGCCCAGCGCTGGCCGCGCCCGCGGCGCAGGCAGAGAGCGGCGCCGGCCAGCAGGATCAGCGAGACGCCGGGCTCCGGCAGAACCACCAGGTCGAGCCGACCGAGGTTGAAATCGGGTATCTCTGACACGGGATACGGCGGCCCGTCGGGTGAATAGATCACGTTTGCGAAGGGTACGTACAACTCCAGATAGTAGTTGCCCGGGGTCGTCGGCAGATTGGCCACACCGGTGGCCAGCACGACGGGGGGTCGCTCCGATGCCGAGCACGACCTCGCCGATCGGATACGGCGCGCCGCCGGGCGTGTTGCCGATCGTGTTTTGCCCGCCGCCGATCTGCCAGAGCACATCGTTGCCGAACGGCGTTCCCCCATATCCCGTCGGGTTATTGATGCCTTCGGGAACAACGAAGCTGCCCATCTCCGGGCCGGGCTCGAGCTGAGGGATCCCATTGGGAATGTCATAGCTGGAGCGCAGGTTGACGCCCCACAGCGCCAGGCCGTAGTTCGGGTCGCCGCTAAGCTGGCCGATCAGGGCGTAGGTCACGCTCCCTCCAGGAGGCGCGGTCGTGGGTGAGGTGGCTATCATGTCGATGGTCAGCGTGACGGTGGCTTGCGCGATCAGGGGCGCGGCGAGGACGACGGCGACGATCAAGGTTGTCCGGCGTGGTGTCATGGCGGTCTCCAATCGGTCTTGTGGTCAACCCATCGGCGGGAGCAACAAAAAAAGAGAGCCCGCCGGTCGGCGTCTCTCTCCCGTGTCCCTCGCCACTCGAGCCGCGCGCCGACGAGACCTCCCGCCGCCCGCGCCCATGCGGACATGCTACAAAGCCTGCATGCCGTCCGTCAATCAGTGCGAATACGGACTGGTTCGCCGGCGTGTCGACACCGGTTGGCTTAACCGAGCTGGCCTCACGTCAGCCGCAGCTTCGGGTGGGTTATCGTGCTGCCGGCGATGAAGCTCATCGCGTTGCGGCCTTGCCGGGCGACGTCGCAGGGGAACAACGGCTTGCCCCCCAGGTTGGTCATCACGCCGCCAGCCTCCTCGATCAGCAGCGTGCCGGCCGCCACGTCCCAGATCCGATTCTGCTCACACACCGCGCCATCCAGCGCCCCGTCGGCCACGAACGCCAGGTGCAACGCCGTGGTGCCGAAGTTCCGCACGTGTACGTCGCGCATCCACCCCGCCGCCCGGTCATACGTTGACCCGTCCGAGTGCGGCTGGAACGACACCATGCTGTGGCGATCAAAAGGCCGGTCGGACACCCGCATCCGCCGCGCACCCGCGAAAGCGCCCTGCCCACGAAGGGCCGAATAGGTGTGTCCGCTGACCAAATCGCGAATGAGTCCGACGACCGGCCGGCCTTCCTCGAGCACCGCGATCGACGTCGTGAAGCAGGGCAACCCGCGCGAGTAGTTGCGCGTCCCGTCGAGCGGATCCACGATCCAGCAGAACCGCGCGGTCGCCACGTCGGGCATCCCCTCGAACGCCGGGTCCTGCTCCTCGCCGAGCAGGGCGTGGTCGGGAAACCGGCGGCGCAAGCGCTCGGCCGTCAGCCGCTGAATCCGCAGATCGGTCTCGGTCACCTCGCTCTCGTCGGCCTTGCGGTGCACCTCGATGTTGCGGAAGTCGCGGGCGACGTAAAGCTGGGCCGCACTGGCGATCTGCTCGGCGCAAGCCAGCATTGCGGTGTAATCGGTGGCGTTCATGGCGACCATCATAGCTGGGCGCAGACCGGGTGCCAGTCCTATAATAGGGGCGCAGGCAAGCCATCCCACGGACGCCGGTTCGACGCCGCCACAAGCGCTGGAGATCGGGCTGCGTCCGCGTCGATGATGCGGGTAGGTGGGCGCGACGGCGCTGCGCCAAAGCAGGTTCGCAAGTCGGGGATGCGTCATGTACAGGTCCACGCTGGTTTTGCAGCACGCAGGTTGGTGTGCCGGACACCGCTGGTGGTGGTATGCCGCGATCGCGCTGTTGATGGTGGTCGTGGTGCTCTGGCCGTCGCCGACGCACTGATGCCGGCGCTCGATCCGTTCCTGTCGGACGACTGGCGGCGCACAGGGGCCGTGCATTCGGCCGCGCCGGCGATGGGCGCGGGGATTTTTCTGGCGAGATAATCAGCAGCGGGGCATACTGGCGCCCGTCCGACAGGAGGTGGACGATGGGTATGAGCCAGTGGCGCCCGCTGTTGTTGTGCCTGGCCGGGGTGGTCGGTGCGAGCACGCTGACGATTGGTGGCATTCCGACGGGGACGCCGTCGACGGTAACGGCCGCAGCGCTCGACGCGACCGAACCGGCTGTCTTCGCCAGACGCCCGGCGGATGAACAGGCCGTCGACGCCTCCGCCGTCCTCACGCGGCGCATCAAGTCCGAGCCGAGCAGTCTCAATCCCATCCTCATGTTCACCGGCGTCGATGCCGAGTTCGACTACCTCCTCTGGGATCGCCCCTTCGTAATCGGCCGCGACGTGACCCTGCGGCTCAATCCCGAAGTGGCACTCAGCTACGAGGAAGCGCCGGACCACCTTTCCGCGACGCTGACCCTCCGCAAAAATCTGCATTGGCACGACGGCGCGCCGCTGACGGCCGAGGACGTGGCGTTCAGTTGGCGGATGATCATGGATCCGCGCACGGTGTGCCGCGCGGCGGGCGACGGGCCGGATCAGTTGGCGGCCTGCGAGGCCATCGAGCCGCACCGCGTGCGCTACACCTTCAAGCACCCGCGCCCCACAAATCGCCTGCATGTCAATTTCCCCATCCTGCCTCGGCACGTGTATGCGCCGATTGCGGCCGAAGACCCGAGCCTCATCGGTTCGTCGGCGGCCGTCCGGGCGAATCGGCATCCGGTGGGCAACGGGCCATACCGCCTCGCGGAATGGGCCGACGGGCAACGGCTGGTCTTGGAGCGGTGGGCGGATTACCCGGGCGAGCGACCCGCGTGGCGCCGCATCGTGTTCGAGGTGATCCCGGACAACAATGCAGCGCTGCTCGCCCTGGAGACGGGACGGCTGGACGACCTGGATCTCACGCCGCAGCAATTCGCCCTGGAAACCGACGGCGAACGCTTTCAAACACGCTGCGTCAAGGCGCGCACGCGCGGATTGACGACCTACTACGTCGGCTGGAACACCAGCGGCGACAACCCGCTGCTCCGCGACGCACGCGTGCGGCGGGCGCTGAGCCACGCAATCAACACGCCAGTGATTATCGATCGGGTCTTCCACGGTCTGTTCCTGCCCAGCGCCGGGTTATTTCCTCAGACCGGTGGGCGCGACGTCGACGCGGTCTATGCGTACGATCTGGCCGAGGCGGCGCGCCTGCTCGATGCCGCCGGTTGGCGGCGGAACGAGGACGACGGCTGGCGGTATCACGCCGGAACACAGGCCGCGCCGCAGAAGGCCGTGTTCACGCTCAACCTGGTCCAGGGTTCACAGACCTCGCCGAAAATCGCGGCAATCTGGCAGCAGGACCTGCGCAAACTCGGGGTCGAGATGGCCGTGCGGGTGCTCGAGTGGGCGGTGTTCAACGAACGCAACTACGCGCACGCCTTCGACGCCTACCTCTCGGCGTGGACGCCCGGCCTGGATCCGGACGACGCCTGGAACCTCTTTCACAGCGACGCCCGCACCGGCGGCCGCAACTACGTCGGCTACGCCAATCCCCAGGTGGACGCACTCTTTGAACGCGGGCGGCGCACCTTTGACCCGAACGAGCGCAGGGCGATCTACAGCCAGATCGGCCAGATCATCCGGCAGGACGCGCCGTACACCTACCTCGTTGACGCACCCGTGCTCTGGGCGTTCGATCGCCGGCTGCGCGGCGTGGAGCTCAGTCCGCGCGGGCCGAGCCTGTTTTTCCCCGGCGTGCGGGCCTGGTGGACGCCCGCCGAGAACTGACCGGCGACGCCGGCGGCACGTGAGGCCATGGGGCGCTATCTACTCCGACGATTGCTGCTGGCTCTGGTCACCTTCATCGGGATCACCCTGGTGACCTTCGCGGTGGTCCATCTCGCGCCGGGCGACCCCGCGTCCGCCGCCGACGCAGACGGACGCATGTCGGTCGCCACCTACCAGCAGTTGCGGGCCCAATATCACCTTGACGACCCGCTCGCCACGCGCTACCTGCGGTGGGCGGGCGACATCCTCCGCCTGGATTTCGGGCGCTCCCTCAAGGATGGACGGCTGGTCACGCGCAAAATCGCCGAGCGCCTCCCTGCGACGTTGGCCTTGTGCGGTGCGGCGCTGATCATCGCGCTGGCGATCTCGATTCCGCTGGGCGCGGCGGCGGCCGCCCGGGCGGGAAGCTGGTTCGATCGGTTGCTCGGCGGCGCCTGCTTCGGCCTCTACGCCGTGCCGCAATACGTCATGGCCATGGTGTTGATTCTGCTCGTGGGCGTGCGCTGGGAGTGGCTGCCCTTTCTGGGACTGACTTCGGTGGATCACGCGGAGTTGCCGCCCGCGGGGCGCGCCGCGGACATGCTGCGCCACTCCGTGCTTATTGGGATCTGCTTCATCTATCCCCTGGTGGCTCAGCAGGTGCGCTTCGTCCGGGCGAACGTGGCCGTGGCGCTCGATGCCGACTACATCCGCACCGCCCGGGCCAAGGGGGCGGGCCGGTTGCGGGTGCTTTTTCGCCATGCACTGCGCAACGCGCTGCTGCCGCTGCTCACCCAGATCGGCCTGCTCGCGCCCGTCGTGCTGGGCGGTTCCGTGATCCTGGAGGTGATGTTCAGTTGGCCGGGGATGGGTCGGCTGACGTTTGAAGCGATCATGGCCAGGGACTACCCCGTCGTCATGGCGTTGAGCGTGCTGTCGGCCGTCGTCGTGCTCGGCGTCACGCTGCTTGTCGACCTGCTCTACCTGGCGGCCGATCCGCGGGTGAGGTGTCCATGAACGGGCCCGGACGATCGCGGAAAGCGGCGGGGCGACGCTGGGCCGCATGGGCCGGCGGCGCGGTGGTCGCCGTGCTGCTGCTCGTCGCGCTCGCGGCCCCGCTCATTGCCTTTGATCAGCCGATCGCCTGCCGGCACGCGGGCCGTCTGCACTTCCCCGCCCTGGTGGCGTGCGTCGAAAACCTCCCGGCGATCGGCGCCGCCGTGCGGCGCTCCAGGCCGTTTCGCTATCCCGGCTTCGACGCCAAGTCCGAACTCGACCCGCAGGCCTGGGCCATCTGGCCGATGATCCCCTACGGGCCGCTGGAAATGTCCGATCAGACCCTGTCGCCGCCATCCACAAGGCACTGGCTGGGGACCGACGACCAGGGACGCGACGTCGCCGCGCGCCTGGTGCATGGAGCGGCCGTCTCGGTCCAGGTAGGGCTTTTTGCCATGCTGATGGCCGGGGCGATCGGGATCGCCGTCGGTGGCGTCGCGGGCTACGCGGGCGGCTGGCCGGACTGGCTGCTGAGCCGTGTCATCGAAATCGTGATGTGCTTCCCGGCGTTCTTTCTGATCCTCTCCGTGGTGGTGTGGCTGGAGCCGCGCATCGGGCATGTGATCGTCGTGATTGCCCTGACCCAGTGGACGGCCACGGCGCGCCTCGTGCGTGCGGAGGTGCTGCGGATCAAGCAGGCGGACTACGTTCTCGCGGCGCACAGCGCGGGCGCGACTCCAGGGCGCGTGCTGGCGCGGCACATCTTGCCCGGCGCGCTCGCACCCGTGATCGTCACCCTGACCTTCGGCGTGGCCGATGCCGTCATGCTCGAGGCCGCGCTGAGCTGGGTAGGCTTCGGCGTGCCTATGCCCGCGCCGTCCTGGGGCAACATGCTCCGCAGCGCCTACGAGCAGATTCGCTCGGCCCCATACCTGGTGTATCCTCCGTGCATCGCGATCTTCATCAGCGTGCTCGGTTATCATCTGGCGGGAGAGGCGTTGCGCGCCCGGCTCGACCCGCAACGGAATTAACTGAACTCGAAAGCAGCGGGATGAGGGGCGAACATCGTTGGCAGTGAGAAGGGCGGTATGAACGCGGATCAGGTTTTGTTGAACGTCGACAAGCTACGACTGACTCTGCGCGGGCATACTACGCCGGTGGTGAACGAGGCCTCGTTCCAGGTCTCCCGCGGGCGGACGACCGCCTTGGTCGGCGACAGTGGATGTGGTAAAACAATATCCGCTCTTGCCCTTCTGGGTCTGCTGCCGTCCGTCTGGGATCGGCCGGAAGGCGCGGCGTGGCTGCGCGGGCCGGGCGACAAAGGCGGCGTGAACCTCCTGGATGCGCCCGAGCGGCGGCTGCGGCGAATCCGTGGCGAGAGCCTGGCCATGGTGTTCCAGGATCCCGGCGCCGCCCTCAATCCGGTCATGCGCGTCGGCGCGCAGGTTGCGGAGGCGCTGCGAATCCATGGACGCGGACAGGTCGGCCGGCGGGTGGCATGGCGTGCCGCGGTTGCTCTGTTGGCGCGCGTGGGCATCCCCGATGCGGAAACCAGCGCCCGCGCATATCCCCACCAGCTCTCCGGGGGCATGCAGCAGCGAGTTATGATCGCCATGGCCCTGGCCTGCCGTCCGGCCGTGCTCATCGCCGATGAGCCGACCTCGGCGCTGGACGTGACCGTGCAAGCCCAGGTGCTGAGTCTGCTGCGCGACCTTCAGCGGGAAACTGGAATGGGCATCCTCCTGATCACGCACGATATGGGCGTAGCCGCCGAACTGGCGGATACCGTGGGCGTCATGGCCGACGGCCGCACGGTGGAGTGCGGACCGACTGCCGAGGTCTTTGCGCGTCCTCAACACGCTGCGACCCAGCGGCTGCTTGCCGCCGCCGACGTGTACGCGGAGGCGCGCCCATGAGCGTGACAACGGTTCATGATGAATGCCTGGTGGATGCCCGCGGCGTACGTGTGACCTACCCGGCGGTTCGATCGGTCGCGCAGGGCAAGCGCTCCACCAAGACAGCGCCGACCACCGCCGTGCGCGACGTGGACCTGACCATCCGGGCCGGGCAGACCCTCGGCGTGCTCGGCGAAAGCGGATGCGGAAAAACTTCACTGGGACGGGCCCTGTTGCGGCTGGTACCGCTCGTTGCCGGCGCCGTGCGGATCGAGGGCGTGAACGTCGGGGCGCTCACCGGGCGATCGCTGCGCCAGTTTCGCCCGCGAATGCAGATGGTCTTTCAAAGCGCGGCCCAGAGCCTGAATCCGCGGATGCGGGCTGCACAGATTGTCGCCGATCCGCTGGCGGCACAGGGAATCGCTCGGGGCAAACTGGCTCGGGACCAGGCCCGGACCATGCTGGCGCGCGTGGGCTTGGATTCAATACTGCATGACCGTTTTCCCCACGAGTTGAGCGGCGGTCAGCGTCAACGGGTGGGCATCGCCCGGGCCCTGATCCTCCGACCCAGCTTCGTCGTCTGCGATGAACCGGTCAGCGCCCTCGATGCCACGGCCCGGGCTCAGTTGCTGGACCTGCTCCGCGTCGTGCAGGCCGAACAGGGTCTGGCCTACCTGTTCGTCACGCACGACTTCTCCGTCGCCCGGCGCATGTGCCACACCGTGGCCGTCATGTACGCGGGGCGCTTCGTCGAGACGGGACCGGCGGACGCGGTGCTCGCCGGGGGGCGACATCCCTATACGCAGGCGTTGCGGGCGGCCGTCCCCTCCGCCGACCCGGCGCGTCGCGGGCAACTCACCGTGCTGCCGGGAGAGCCACCCACCGCGACGACCGACCCAGGCGGTTGCGCCTTTCATCCGCGGTGTCCGCGGGCAACCGCCCATTGCCGGCAAGTCAGGCCGGTGCTCGAGACCAAGGCCGGCATGCCGGAAGGGTGGCAGGTGGCCTGCCATGATCCCGTGAACCCCGCCGATGCGGCCGGCCGCCATGAGGTCTCCGGGCCGCCTCACGGAACCTCCGAGCAGCCATGACGCAATTCTGATGCGTTGGACCCGCCCGGCTTGGGCGCCGCAGCGACGCACCCACCCGCCGGGCTTGATCCGCGCGCCAAAGTCGATAGGGTTCATCTTTCGCCGGTTGGCCGATCCGCTGTAGTGCGGCGGCACATGCGAAGTCCGGCGGCTACAAGCGCACGGCGCGCGTCGCGGGCGACGTATGAACGGTGTTGAAAATCAACCGGGCTGCCGACGAACCGCCCGTGGAGGCGCTGAACACGACGCGGCAGCGCCCGGTGGCGCAATCAACAAGCAAGGAGTGCAAGGCATGAAGCGATTCACGATGGTGTGGGGCCTGGCCGCAATGCTCACGTGGGGGGCAAGCGTGCCGGTTTGGGCGCAGGGCGGCGGCCAGGACATCCTCAGCGCGGTGCCCGAAAAGGCGTGGGCCACGCTCTTCATCCGCAACGCCCGCGAGTTGGATCAGAAGCTCATGGGCTTAAGCCAGCAGTTGAGCCTGCCGCCCATGAGCCTGCTGCAAATGGCCAAGATGTCCATGGGCCTGATGGGCGGCGTCAACGACGACGGCTCGGTGGCCATCGTGCTCATGCCCAACCCGGCCATCATGGCCGATCCGACCGCGACCATGGCCGTGCTCGTACCCTGTTCCGATTACCCAACGCTTACGCAGACCTTACAGCCGCAGGAAGCCGGCGAGGGCATCTCCAAGGTCATGCTCGCGGGGCAGGAGTCGTACATGGCCCGGTATGGTCCGTTCGCCGTCATGGGCCCGAGCCAGCAGGCCGTGCAGGCCATCCTTGCCGAAAAGGAGGGCGCGGGTCTCGGTGCAGCTTGGACCGCCCACCAAAAAGGACGGTACGGCGAAGACGACATCATTCTGCACCTGAACCTGAAAGGGGTGATCACCGATCCGAGCATAAGCCCCATGCTGATGCAGATGGCCGCCATGGGCGGTGGGCCCGCGGCCGCCCAGGGTATCCAGCAGTACGAGACCCTGAGCATCGGGGTGCGGCTCGAGAAGGACGGGATTCGCCTGGGATTCTACATCGGCGCGACGGCCGGCGGCGAGCTGGCCAACATGCTCGCCAGCGGGCCGACCAGCACGGACAGTATGCTCATCGGCCAGCCGGACGGCCGCTACGTCCTGGCTGCTGGCGGACGCGTGCCCGAGTCCGCCGGACCCATGATGGCCGGTATGATCATGGGCGCTCAGGCCCAGGCGATGGCCACGGCCGGCATGCCCGGCGCCGGCTTCGATCCCGCCAAGTTTCAGGAAATGGTCCAGCTCTGGACCGACCTCCTCTCCGGGGCGCAAACCGTCAGCTTTGCATGGTCGGCCCTGCCCAGCGGCGGCGATGGCATCATCAGCCTGACCAAGTGCGTCACCTTCTCGGGAGACGCCGCGGTTAAGCTCGAGAAGATCGGCGCCCTGGTCCAGAATTTGGCCGCGATGGCGCAGTCGGGCGCCGGACAGAATGCCGATCCCGTCGTGGAGTACCAGGTTGGCGCAGAAACCGTCGAGGGCGTCTCGGTCAACCGCTTAAAGGTCCATCTGGACCGCATCCCGGACATGCCGGCCGAAAACCGGGAGAACGTCACAGCGATTCTCGGCGGTGACGGCTTGGACGTGCGGCTCGCCGCCGTCGACAACCAGCGGGTGGTCGTGAGCCTCGGCGGCGGCCAGGCGCGGATGGAAGCGTTGATCAATGCGGCCAAGTCCGGCGCCGCCCCCTTGAGTAGCAACGCCGGCCTCCAGCAGGCGGCCGCCATGCTCTCCCCCCAGCGATCAGCCGAGGGCTACCTGGCCCTGGACACCTTGCTGAACACGATCGTGGAGATTGGCAAGGTCCTTCCGGAGCCGCAGGAACTGCCGTTCCCCGTGACGAGCGTACCAACGCCGGTGGCGATGATCGTGATGCCCGGCGGCGACCGGGGAATGCAGGTCGACGTGGCCTTGCCGATGCCGGTGATACTCGCGGCCAAGAACGCGGTCATGAACTACGGGGCCGGCGGGCCCGCGCCGGCCGGTGGCCAGTCCCCGCCGCCGGGTTCAACCAACTGAGCACATACGCGAGCGCCACAACCGGCGTAACGAAAAAAACACGGCCCGCGGGGAATCGCCCCGCGGGCCGTGTGCGTTGGTGCGTCCGTGTGCGTTGGTGCGTCCGTGTGTGTTGGTTGAGTCAGTGCGCTGTCGCAAGAGTGGTCGGTCGGGCGCGCCCCTCAACCGCCGGTCCGCCCGGTTCAGCCCGCCTGCAATCTCAGGCGTTGGCCATCTCTGTCAGGGCGTTGGACACTTCCACTACCCGGTACGTGCCGGGCGGGGTGAAGTACTCCACGTCCGTCGTGTCGTTGACTTTGGTCCCGAGGATCGCCTGGGCCAGTGGCGTCAGGTAGTTGTAAATCCGCTTGTCCTGGTCTGCTTCCCACGGGCCGAGAATCGTGATGGTCTGGCGGGCGCCCGTCTCCGTGTGCTCGAGCTCGACCCGGCAACCGATGCCGACGTAGTCGCTCGGCACCTCGTCGGGACGATAGATCACGCACTTGTCCATCTCGTCCTGCATCTGCGCCAGACGTGCCTGGAGCAGGTCCCGCTCCTCGAGTGCGAACTTGTACTCGCTGTTTTCGGACAGATCGCCATGCTCCGCGGCCCTGCCGATGGCGATCGCGTTTTCCCGCATCTTCACGTTAACCATGTGCTCCAGCTCGCCGTGTTTGCGGGCGTGTCCGGCCTCGGTGACGTACAGCACGTCCGGGCGCTGCCAGCGGGGCAGTTGCTTGGTCGCGGCCGCGGTGAGGTTGGGGAACTTCTCGCGGATGCGGCGATCGAGATCGTCGCTGGTGCGCCCGATGTTGTCGAGCCGGCCCACCTGGGTCCGCAGGGCCATGGCCAGGCCGGCGTCGATCTCGTCGAGCATCTGCTCGAACCGCTCGAACTTACGCGCCGTGAAGACGTCGCGGCAGTTGGCCACGATCTGCCGGCTGCGCTCCTTGGACACCTCGTCGCTGCGCTGCACCTCGCCCAGGGCGGCAAGCAGCCGCGTCGCGACGGAGACCAGCGGAATCTCGACCCGCGCCGCCTCCGGCTCCGGACCGTTCCACAGCCACGCCACGCCTTCGTTGAACGTGACCGGATCGCGCAGCATCCGCTCCGCAAGCTGCTGGAAAAATCCCTTATCGCGGCCCAGCTCGATCAAACGCTCCGCCAGGTGGTCGGCCACCCGCACCGGGGCGTGCGGCAGCAGCTCTTCGAGAACCTCGGCCAGGTTGTCGGGATGCGCCTTTTCCAACGCGTCGCAAGCGGAGGCCCAGTACGCCGGCGCGTCTACGGCCAAGATGGCTTTCGCCGGCTCCTCGGCGGATTTGAGGGCCGCGACCACCTCGACGTCCGGCGCTTCGGCCTCCATGTACTCGGCGATGCGGGCGGCCACCAGCCACGGGGTCAGATCGACCTTGCCCGTGGCCTTGTCCGTGCGGCGGGCGCGCTCTTCGATGCGCTCCCGCACGCGGCCCAGCAGTTCCTTCTGCGGCTCTTGTTTGCGCAACTTGCACCCGCGGAGGTACTCCTCGATGAGCGCGCATTCTTTGAGCGCCGTGTGGATCTTCTTGAGCCGCGCTTCCACATCCTTCTCGAGCGAGGTGCCCTTGGCGTCGTAGGTCAGGTAGTACGGCGAGCGGCCCTCGATCTTCACATGCGGCGAATGACGCAGTGCCTGCCGGGCGCGCGTCCACCACTTCGACCATTCCTTCGCCGGAATGAACGCGGGCGTGAGCATGCGCTTGATCTGGTCGCTGTTCATCTCCTGCCCGTTGCTTCGCAGGATGTTCTCGACCACCGCGCCGGGCTCGTTTTGCAGCATGTCGTCGAGCCGCGGCCGATCAAACCGAGCCATCATGCGGAAGTCGTCTTCGTGGGCGGGCGCGAAGTTGTCGGCCAGTTCCACGGCGCCCCAGACACGCGACCGTTTTCCGTCGGTGACCTCGATTTCCCAGTCGTCGCGATCCACGCTCTCCACGCGGACAGCGTCGTCTTCGTGCCGGTGAGAGAGGCATATGCCGTCCTCCAGTTGGAGGCACACGTCCATCGTGCGGATCGCCCGGCGGGGGGGACGCCCGCCCTCGACGCCGGCTTCGCTCATCAACTCGTCGAGCCCCGGAACGTCGGCGTACACCTCGCGGTATAGCTCGGCGACGGTCTGCCGCAGCGGATCGCAATCCTTGAGGGCCAGCAGAAACGCGGACGCGACCGCCAGCATGTCCTTGGCGTCCAGCACACCACGCAGGTTGTCGGTTGCAGTCGTCGCGAGGGCGACAGCCTCCTCCGAATTGCCGCGGTCCGCCATCGCCTTCAGCGCGGGCGCCCGTTCCACCCAGGCCTGAGCGTCCGGCTCCTGCTCCAGCCACTCCAGCCAGGCTTCCTCGACACTCTTGATATTGCCGCCAGCGATGAGCTGGACAATCTGTTTGTTATTCATCAGGGTACTCGTGGGGTCCTTGCGGTTACAGCATTCCAACCCGTTCCGGCCATAAAGCCCCCCATTGTGGCACAACCGGGGGTTCTTGTCGAGCAGACCGGCGGGGCTCAGTTGGGGCTCAGTTCTGCTCCGCGAGCAGCCTCCGGAACCGGCAGCGCAGGTCGCGGAGTTCCTCGTTGTCCGGATGCAGCGCCAGCAGGCGGTGAACCACCGTTTCGGCCTCCCGCCACCGTTGAGCGGTGCAGTATAAAGCCCGGAGGTTATTGAGCATGCGGGTGAGGATGGCGCATTTGGAGGCTGGGGTGAACATCTCGGGCGCCACCGCCGTCGGACGCCCCGTATACCGCTGGAGGATCGCCGCACAGCCCTCATGATCGAGCACGTGACCGCCGCTGAACGGGTCAATGACCACGTGACCGTCGTCCACCGGCCGGGCGATCAGAAAGTGCCCGGGCATGCACACCCCATGAAACGGCCATTCCAGCCGTTCCGCCACGTCCAGCCAGATGACCGAAAGGGTGATCGGCAGCCCGTGCCCCTGGTCGAGGACGTTGTTAAGGTAGCTGGCGCGGGGGTCGTAGAAGTCGCAGACTCGGCCTTTGAGCCCGGATTCCTCCGTGAGCACCTCCCGCAGGGCCGTCACCTGGGCGCCCCAATCGTCCCCTTTGGCCCGTTGGGCGGCACGATCGGCGAATCGATCAAGCTGTTCGAGATAGCGGTCCATCGGCAGGTCGGGATAGCGATCGAGGGCGAACAGCAAGCCGGCGCGCGCCACCCGCAACTGCGTGGGGCACGACTGCACGTATGCGTCAAAGGCATGTCGCCCGTTTCGTTCCATAAACGCCGCAGACCCGTAGGCAGGCCCGAAATCCCGTGTAAATTCACCAAATGAAGTGGCCAAAATAGCGCTGCTGACAGAATAATCATATTGGGCATCGACCCAGACGACCAACGCTATGCAAGTTCCTCCCATACCTCTGTTTCCCCTGCCGTCCGGCGTGCTCCTGCCTGGTGGGTTGATGCCGCTGCACGTCTTCGAATCACGCTATCGTGCCATGATGGGGCACGTCATCGAGCAGCCCGCCACCCGGCGATGGATCGCCCTGGCGCTGCTGGCGGAGGGGTTTGAGCCCGTTTATCAGACCCTCGCTGCGCCCATCCGTTCCACGGTCTGCGTGGGGCGGCTGACCGAGTTCCAGCGGCTCGCCGACGGGCGCTTCAATATTCTGCTCGCGGGTATGTGGCGCGGGCGGGTGACGGAGGAGGACCGCAGCGGGCGGTTCCGCCTCGCGTGCATCGAAGAGCTTCCCACCGATACGTCCGCGTTTGAAGCAGTGGCGCAGGAATTGCTCGCGTCCATCGAGTTATCGGCGCAGCAAATGGTGTCAGCCGGATTCGTCGAAGCGCACCTGATGCAGTGGATCGTGACGGACAGTGCATCGCCGTCGATGCTCATCGACCGCTTGGCGTTCTACACCCTGGACCAGGCCGATTCCGCAGCCCGTCAGGCCGTGCTCGAAGCGCAGGATCTCCGCCGTCGCGCGGAATTGCTCGTTAAATCCATGCAGAACCGCCTCGCCGCCCACCGGAAGCAACCCATCGGTCCGTCGAAACGACCCGACTGGCCGCCGGGCACGAGTGTGAATTGAACCACGGAAGCAAGTCCGTCTTTGCGCCTCAAGCGGACACGACGGCCGGGTCGGTGATGCCCGCGCCCGCCTCATGTCCGGCCAGCAGGTTCTCATACAGCCGTGCGTGCTGCTGAACGCACCGCCGCACGCTGAAAACCTGATACGCCTGCCCGCGGCCCACCTCGCGTATCTTTGACAGCAGCGGCGCGTCGGCGAACAGGGGGCACATCCGGGCCGCACGCCGACGCCATTCGCTCGGCGCTTTGAACAGCAATGCGTTCAACTCGTGCGAGAGGATCTCCGACGTGGCGTAGGTGGCCGGCGCAACGATCGGGCGCGACGCCGCCAGCGCCCATGCGGCTGCGGTCATCGGCCGGTCATCCACGTCGCCCATGACCAACCAGTCGCTGGCGGCGATGAGCTGTTCCACCGGGTGACGCCGCCCCGTGAACACGGCGATCTCCGGACATTCCGACGCCTCCGCCAAGCGCCGCATGCGGGCGATCTCATGCCCTGCGCCGGGGATCACCAGCCGCACCCGTTCGTCCAGGTACCGGCGCATGAACACCGCCCACAGCACCGCCAGGTGGCCGTCGCGTCCCGGCAGGGGGGGCGGGGTGCAGAACACGATCGCATCCTCGGCCAGACCCAGGCGCCGTCGCCATTCCCCGCGATCGACCGTCCGCAGGGCGGCGAAGTCCACGCCCGGACGAAGCACCACGCACTGCTCCAGCCGAACGCCCCGTTCCACCAGTCGGCGGCGCACCCGTTCCGTCGCGCACGCGATCGCCAGTTTCGTTCCGTCGTCCAGGGTTCGCAGAATCCGCACCGCGCGGTCGCCGATGCCCGGGTCAAAAACGGATACGACGATGGGTTTGTCGCCGGTGAACGCGGATCGAGCCGCGACCGCCGCATCAACGCCCCAGGCGTGCACCAGGTCGACGCCCTGCGCGCCGCCGAAACTGCGGATGCCCGGAGCGGCGAAAACCGGCAGGCCCAGCCGGCGTGAGAGCACGGTCACGCGTTCGCCGCCCAGATCGAGGTAAGCGGTCATGTCGCGGTCAATCGTGGCGAAATGCGCGGAGAATTCCTCCGCTTTCAGGCGGGCGCGCAACTGATTGACGGCCACTTGGTGCTGCCAATCGGCCGAAGCGTCGAACAGGTGCAGCAGCCGGATCATATCCGTTCGTCGTCGGCCTCACCGACCGTGTAGTCGCGGAAAAGCCGCCCGACCCGGATCGCCGAGCGCCGGGCGAGTTCCGCTGCCACCGCGTTGTCGCCCTTCAAACGGTGCACTTCAACGGCGTTGAGCGTGGTCTCGGCGATGTAGCCGCCCGCGTCCGAAGGCCAGAGCCGCACGCGAGAGGCCCGTTCGTCCTCGTGGGTGGTGAGGACGCGCACGGCGACGGTCATCTTGGCCGCGGTGGAGGTGTCTTCGATATTGATCGGGGCGGAGAACTCGCGAACCTCCAGCCAGATCACCGTGTCGGCCCCCAGCATGCTGCCCACGCGATCCGTGGCGTACATGTCGAAATCCGGATCGCTCCGCCGAAAACGCGCGACCGAATCGGGACTGATGACCGATTCCACGGTCTCGTGCTCGAGCAGCTCTTCGCCGACGTAGCGCTCCAGCAGGTTGCGGGCCCGGGGCCACTCGACGCGCTCCGCCGGGTCGTCCACCAGCACGAGCACCAGCCCTTCCGGCAGGTCAAACTCCTTGGGAATTTTCGTTTTGCGCCCCATGCCCAGAAAGTAAGCGAGTCCGGCATACCGGCCACACCCGGGCAACGCCACGCAGCAGGCCAGCAGCAACAGCAGCCCCCGGCGGACGGTCAACGATCCGGCAAATGACTTCATCACCCAACTCCGCACGACGTGGGCGCGAGGCGGCGCTGCGCCGCGCGTCACATCTCCACCTCGTGTTTGTAGAACTTCCGCGCGACCTGCTCGGCGAACTGCTCGTACACCGTCTTGCGCACCTGCGCGGCGCTGGTTTCGCTGAACAATTTGCCCGATTGCTCGATGGTGACCGGCTCGAGCTCGTACTGCTTGGGCTCGTCGGGGTCGGCGGTCATGTCGTAGACGACCACGCTGGCGTTGATCGCGGGGCGCAGAAAGTCCGGCGAATCGGGGTCGCGAATCTGGAATTCGAGCAGTTCAAGATACACGATCATCTCCGCGTCGAACTTGTCGGCGATCTCCTCCGGGTCGACCGTGTTGATCAGGCTGCGCTGCATGTAGTCCTCGATCTTCCGCCCGTCCACCACCTTGACGCCGTCGACCGCGGACCACAGGCGATCGCCGATGTGCACGGCCAACTCCATGCGCACGTGCGGATAGTCAAAAAGCGTGGATTGCTCCGCCCAGACCACGATAGCTACCCGCTTGTTCTCCAGCTTGTCAAACTCGGCGGGCACACGCTCCTTGTGCTTGCTGAGGATGGCGAAGGGCAGCAGCCAACTGCACCCCGACGCCGCGGCGCTGGTAACGGCCAATGCGGCCAGCATGATCACCCGCGATCGACCGGAGCGTCTGAGAACCTGGATATGCATGGCGGAATGCCTCTCGTTGCACGGTGTTTTTGCACGGGATGGACGCGGCGCCGCCCCTTGCTCGGGTGCATGTTCTAACCCATCTGGGCGCGAAAGACCAGCAGCTTGTAGCCCCACGCCGCGAGCACCAGGATCACTACCGCGATCACCACGCGGCCCGGCGGCACGCGGTACCAGTTGACGCGCCAACCCCGCCCGGTGACCGCCTCCCGCCCGGCCAGCACGACGATCGCGATCGTCCCCACCGCCGCCAGAAAGCCGACGGGCTGCGCGAGAAACGCCGCCAGCCACCGACCGCGAACGGTGAGCGCAAAACTCGTGGTCATGCCGCAGGTGGGGCACGGAATTCCCCAGGCGCTGGGCCATGTGCAGGGGGGAAAGCCGAGCTGCGCGTGCGTCCCCATGCCGGAAGGATCGGGTTGCAGCCAGCCGGCCAGCGCCAGCACGGCCGCGGCCACCAAGGCGACAATCAGCGCCGTGCAGCGCTGCGTCGCGCGGTGGCGCACGAGCACCGGACCGAGTGGATGGGGCGCGCGTTGGGCGCAGTCGGCGCCAACCTCAGCGTCGCAGGGATCTGTGGGTGGAGCGTGCCGCATGTTGGGTCCATCTAACACCCGCGGACGGCGTGCGTCAACCGCCGCCGCGCCGGACGCTTGCGCGCGGATTCGCGCAAGAATTGTTTGCGACGCAGGTTGCGTCTCCCTATAATTCCGGGTCCTTTCCGGGGGGCGATTGCCCCGGGCGACGCGCAGCACTCAACGGGTCTTTAAGGGAGCATACACGGTGGCGGAGCAGATAACCTCGTCGGCCCCGGACGCAAACGGCAAATACTACTTCCTCTTGCGCCGGTTGCACTCGCTCAGCGGCATCATCCCGATCGGCGTCTTCCTTCTATTTCATCTCACTGCCAACTCCACCATCCTTGCTGGGGGCGACAAATTCCAGTTCATGGTGAACCAGATTCACATGCTTGCCCACGCAGGCCTGCTGATTCCGGTGGAAATGGCGCTGATCTTCATCCCGCTTGCGTTTCATGCGATCCTCGGGATCGTGATCACACTGACGGCAGCGCCGAATCCGGGGGCTTACCGATATGGCCCCAACATCCGTTACACTCTCCAGCGCACCACCGGGATCATCGCGTTCCTCTTCATCATCTTCCATGTGTGGCAGATGCACTGGCTCGGCGCCTGGTTCGGCGGCGGGGTGTTTGTGCCGCATGACCCGGATGTTCCTTTCCGGGCCTCGTCAAGCGCCGCCGAAGCGATTCAGGCGAGTGGTTGGTATCCGGTAATCTATGTGATCGGAGTTCTGGCGGCGGTGTTCCATCTGGCCAACGGCATCTGGACCGCGCTGATCACCTGGGGGATCACCATCGGACCCCGTTCGCAACGACTGGCGGGCTATGTCTGCACCGCATTCGGCATCGCCCTGGGATTGGTCGGAGTGAGCGCCGTTGCAGGGTTCACCACCTATGATCCCAAGACGGACGCACCGTCCCAAGCCACCACGCAGGCGCCGTCAGAACACGCGAGCACGCCGGCGGTGGAGGCGGAACACTAGCCGCTGGCATCCGGGCTGGCTTCCCGGGTTTGGTTCAACATACGTGGAGAATGGCGAGCAACATGGCTGAACAAAGGGTAGTCGTAGTTGGTGGCGGACTCGCGGGACTGGCCGCCGCGATGAATCTCGCGGCTGAGGGCATCGCGGTGGATCTCGTCAGCCTCGTCCCGGTCAAACGCTCGCACAGCGTCTGCGCCCAGGGCGGCATCAATTCCGTCAATGACCTTACCCGGCAGCAGGGCGACAGCGAGTGGCTCCACTTCGACGACACCGTCTACGGTGGGGATTTCCTCCAGCACCAGCCGCCGGTCAAGGAAATGTGCGACTGGGCGCCGCGCATCATCGATCTGCTCGATCGCATCGGCGTCACCTTCAACCGCACGGCCGAGGGCTACCGCGACCAGCGCCGTTTCGGCGGCACCCTCTTCAAGCGGACCGCCTTCGCCGGCGCCACCACCGGCCAGCAGTTGATCTACGCCCTCGACGAGCAGGTGCGCCGCTGGGAGACCGAGGGCCTCGTCGCCAAGTACGAGTACCACGATTTCCTCGGCCCCGTGCTCGATGACAACGGCGTCTGCCGCGGCGCCGTGGTGCAGAACCTCTTCACCATGGAAATCCGGGCCCTGCCCGCCAACGCCGTCATTCTCGCGACCGGTGGAAACGGCCTGGTTTTCGGGCGCAGCACCATGTCCACCATCTGCACCGGCAGTGCGGCCGCCCGGGCCTTCCGCGCCGGCGCCAAGTACGCCAACGGCGAGTTCATGCAGGTTCACCCCACGGCCATCCCCGGAACCGACAAGCTCCGCCTCATGAGCGAGAGCGCCCGCGGCGAGGGCGGACGCGTGTGGGTGCCGAGAAAGTCCGGCGACCCCCGCGACCCGCGCGAGATTCCCGCCGGCGACCGCTACTACTTCCTCGAAGAGCGCTACCCCACCTATGGCAACCTCGTCCCGCGCGACATCGCCACCCGCGAGATCTTCGACGTCTGCGTCAACATGGGGCTCAGCGTCGAGCAGGAGCGGCTGTGCGTCTATCTCGACGTCACCGAACTTCCCCCCGCGACGCTGCATAAGCTCGACGGCATCCTCGAAATCTACGAGAAGTTCCAGGGGGTGAACCCGCGCGTCGTACCCATGAAGATCTTCCCCGCAATTCACTACTCCATGGGCGGCACGTGGGCCGACTATGCCAAGAACGAGCAGACCGGCGGCCTGGTCGCCGGCGACCCCCGCAATCAGCAGACCAACGTGCCCGGACTGTACGCGATTGGCGAGGCCGACTACCACTACCACGGCGGCAATCGGCTGGGGGCCAACTCGCTGCTGAGCTGCATCTTCAGCGGACTGTTTGTCGCCCCCTGCGTGCAGAACTACCTCCACGGCGCGGGCAATAACGCGCCGTCAAAGCTCTTCGACGACGCCGTCAAGGCCGAGCAGCAGGTCAACGACGAACTTGCCGCCATGGATGGCCCTGAGAATCCCCGGGCAATTCACGCCGAACTCGGCGACATCATGACCCGCAACGTCACCGTCGTCCGCTACAACAAGAACCTCCAGGAAACCCTGAACAAGATCGAGGAGCTCGAGGAGCGCTTCGGCCGCATCGGCTCCCCCGACGCGAGCCAGTGGACCAACCAGTCGGTATGCTTCACCCGGGCGTTAAAGGACATGATCATGATGGCCCGGGTGATTACCACCGGGGCGCTGATGCGCGACGAGTGCCGCGGAGCCCATTACAAGCCCGATTTCCTCATTCCGTCGCCCAGCGCGGAGGACCCCGCCGGTCTGCGCAAGGAAGCCGAGGCCTGGTGCCGCGCGTTCAAGGAAAAGAACGAAAAGTGGCTCAAGTCCACCATCGCGGAGTACGACGGCGGCGACGTGAAATACAGCTACGAAGAGGTGGATACGTCATTGATTCCGCCGCGTCCCCGGACCTATGGTCTCAAGGGGGCGGAGATCATCGAAGAGGTCTGGCGGGAAATGCTGGCGGGGCGGCAGACGCAGCCCGCCAACGCATAGCGGCAGACGATGCGCCGCTGCCGGCAGGCGGACGGCGAGAATTGAACCGCACCACGGCCCGGTCCGCGAGACCGAGCCCGGCGCGAAAGGTGAACAACCATGGCCAAGGACGTCATCGTTCATATTCTGCGGCAGGATGGTCCCGAGGGCAGCCAGTATCGGCAGACCTTCACCGTGCCCTACGAGGACGGCATGAACATGACCACCGTGCTGCAACGCATCGCCGGCAACCCGGTCACCAGCGATGGCCAGAATACCACGCCGGTGGCCTTCGACGCCTGTTGCCTCGAAGAGGTCTGCGGGGCCTGCTCCATGCGCATCAACGGCCGGGTGCGGCAGGCCTGCTCGGCCCTGGTCGACAATCTCCTGGAAGAAGCGCCGGAAATCACCCTCGAGCCAATGACCAAATTCCCCGTGGTCCGCGACCTCTTCGTCGACCGCAGCCGGCTGTTCAACGCCCTCAAGCGGGTCAAGGCCTGGGCCCCGGTCGACGGCTACTGGGACCGCGGGCCCGGCGAGCGAACCTCCCCCGCGGACCAGGAAGAAGCCTACCCGCTCTCGCGCTGCATGAGTTGCGGCTGCTGCCTCGAGGCCTGCCCGCAGTACAACGACAAGGAAGACTTCCTCGGCGCCCACGCCATCAGCCAGGTGGTGCTCTTCAACACCATTCCGGCGGGCAAACCCCTCGCCGGTGAGCGCCTCGACGTCATGTCCGCCCCTGGCGGAATCGCCGCCTGCGGCAACGCCCAGAATTGCGTGAAGGTCTGCCCCAAGGACATCCCGCTTACCGATTCGATTGCCAAGGTCGGCCGGTCCACCACGGCCCACACCATCAAACGCTGGCTGAGGCGCTGAGCCTTCGTGTTTTCTCCGGAGAGTCCCATGTCTGAGCGAACCCTGCTGAGGGCCAGGGGCCGGCGCTGGTTTGCGCTGTGCCTCCTGCTGCCCGTCGCCGCCGCCCACGCGGCCGATTCCGCCGCCATCGACTTCCAGGATCCGCCCCAGGGCGTCTTCATCGACGACTGGATGCTCCTCGAATTGCAGGGCCAGAAGATCGGCTACTCCCACGCCCAGATCTCCCGCCAGGGCGACGAGATCCACTCGACGATGATGATGTCGATGAGCATCGACCGGGCGGGCGAGTCCGTTCCGATTGCCATCCTCAACACCACCCGCGAGACCCTCGACGGCGAGCCCCTCGGCTTCACCCAGGAACTTAACGCCTCGGTCATGACCATGCGCAAACGCGGCTGGATCGACGACGGCCGCCTCCACGTCGAAAGCACCCAGGCCGGGCGCACCATGGCCGACGAATATGATTTCCCCGACGGCGCACGCATGACCTGGGGCGCCTTCCGCAAGCAGCTCGAGCATGGCCGGAAAGCCGGCACGACCTACAGCTTCCAGGCCTTCGAACCCACCCATTCCATCAACGCCGGCATTCCCATCACTGTGACCGTGCACGGAACCGAGACCCTGGCTACGGACGAGGGTGAAATCAAGGCCACCAAGATCACCCAGCAGATGCTCGGCACGTCCAGCGCGATGTGGATCGACGACCACTGGCGGACACTCAAGGCCAGCGTCAACATGATGGGCATGACCATGACGATGACCCGCTGCCAGCGGGAGCAGGCCCTGGCCGACTTCGAAGCGCCCGAGTTCTTCATGCCCACCACCATCAAGGCCCCCAAGATCATCGATCGCGACGCCGCCGAACGCATCGACTACGTGCTGCGCCTGACCAAGCCGCTCGGCGAGTTTCCCACGCTGCCCCACACCGGGATGCAGACGGTCACCGAGCAGGGCGAGCACGTCGTCCGCCTAACCGTCCGGCGCGTGGACCACGCCCCCTTCCGCCGCGTCAGACCGCAAAAGTTCGGCGATGACATGGCCGAGTACCTGGCCCCCAATCCGCTGATCGACTCGGCCGACCCCGCGGTCGTCGCCATGGCCAAGGACGCCCGCGGCGACGCCACCCAGCCGTACCAGATCGCCGACCGCCTCCGCGAATACGTCACCCGGATCATCGCGGACAAGAACCTCACCATCGGTTTCGCGACGGCCAGCGAGGTCTGCCGCAACAAGGAGGGCGATTGCAGCGAGCACGCGGTGCTGCTGGCCGCGCTCGGACGGGCCAGCGGGCTCCCCAGCCGGGTCGTTGTCGGCATCGTCTACGTGCCGGTCTTCGGCGGCGACGAGAACATCTTCGGCTTCCACATGTGGACCCAGTTCCGCATCGGCGACGCGTGGGTGGATTTCGACGCCGCCCAGCGGGAGTCCGTCTGCAACGCCACCCACATCGCGTTCAGCGTGTCTTCGTTGAAGGACGCCGGCCTGGGGCAGATCGCCATCGACCTGATCAACGTGATCGGCAACCTGGAGTTGGCGATCACCCGCGTGGAGCCGCCGTCGGCCGCGAAGTAGCGGGGCCACGCGGCGCGGTTCGTCGCCGGACCCCGACGGGTGGGTCTTTCCATCGGGTGGCGGACCATTACAATGGGGCTCCAACCGGTTCACACCGGCCCGTGCGCCAGTGGGCGCTCGTGAGCCGGCGGTTTACCGCCCGCCCGGCGGCGCGCGTCGGCGGGATCTGATCGGCCCTCCCTGCCCCGTCCTGCGGCGGGAGCCGACGACTCACAGCAGGAGTGCACACGTGAAGAATCAGACGGTCGCGGTGGTGACAGGCGGAATCGTGCTGGTCGTGGGTGGAGGCCTGTGGCTCTTCGCGCCAACCCTTCAATCGCCCCAGCGCAAGCTCACCGGGCGCGTGGACGAGGGTGCGGAACGGGCTCGCCGGTCGTTGGCCGAATACAACCCGGCGGCCGACGCCGCCGCAGCGATCACTGAAGACGCCGGCATTGCGACCGACCTCTCCCGCGAGCGGATCAACGAAATGCTCGCGGAAGACCCGCGGTTGGCCGAGGATCTGATCGAGCGGCAGACCGAGCGCCTCAAAGAAATCGTTGAAAGCCGGCGGAGCAGTCTGCGCGATCTGGAAGCGCGGCTCGCCGAGTTGGATCCGAATGCGGAGGTCATGCGGCAGCCCGTCCCGGGCTTCGGCGCCAACGTCGACGCCCAGGTCCGCACCCTGTCCGAAGGCGTGACGCAGCACCGCCAGATGGAAAAAGCCAATCGGCAGCGGCTGGAGAGCGCCCTCCGCGAGATCAACGAAACCCTCCAGGAGTCCGCAAACGGGATTCAGGGTACGGATGTGCCCGTCGCCAACCGGGTCAAGGCCGCGGCGCTCTTCCACCAGGCCGCCGCCCTCGAGCGCGCCGCCGCGTTGCAGCGCGACGACGTGTTGGCCGCCCTGCGCCGCATCTCGGCGCTCGCTCGCGACATCGCCCTGACGCGCACCGAGCTTAACCTCGTGGCGTCGAGCGGCGTGGACCAAGTCATCAGCGAACAGCAAAAGGTCGTCGCCGACGTCCAAAAGCTGTTGAACGAACTTCAGACGTCCGCAACGGAGCTAAAGTCCGAAATCGCCGATCTGAACCAGCGCATCGAGGCCCAAGTCGCGCGGGCCAACGCCGCCCGGGCGGAAATGGAAGCGCTCGAGCAGCGCGGGCTCAATTTCGACCTCCCCAACCCTTCAGAGGCCTTTGCCGCCGAGTATGAAGAGCAGGCCGCCATCTACCGGCAAGCCACCCGCCAGGCCGAAGCACTCCGCCACGGGACCCTTGCCAACGCCCGCATCGAGGCCACCGGCGACCTGCTCCATGGCGCGTATGTGCCCGCCGATTCCGCCGCGGAAGTGACCCACGTACCGGGTCTTGATGAACTCGAACGCAAGCTGGCCTCGCTCCAGGCCCGCATCGCCGGTCAGCAGGAAGCCGTGCAGAAGGCCCGCACGGCCGAGGACGAGTTGCAGACCCTCCGGGCCGAGTACGTTCGCCGTGGCGAAACTGCCCGGCAAACCCTTGACGACCTGTCGGCCAAGCTGAGTGCCGCCTACGATGGCTATGCTGCCGTCGCCGAAGAGTTGATCAATGCCGAAGATGCCGTCGTTCGCGCCTACCTCGCCTCCGCCCAGGCGTTTGAGGCGGCCAAGCGGGCCAACGATCAGCGCATTTCCGACATGCAGACGGCCGCGGCGGCCATTCGGCCGGATGCGAAGGAACGCTCACCTTACCGCTTCATCGAGGATGACGCGTGGATCTCGGCCCATGCGGTGACGCAGGCGTCCGACGCACGCCTCTGGGCGGCGCTCACGCTCTACCAGCGCTACCAACTCGCTCAGCAGGCGTTGGCGACTTTGCAACGCGCCGAGGACGTGGCGCAGCTTCCGAACTTTGAGGCCCAGCCTTTACAGGACCGGATCGCCGATGCCCGCGAACGCGGCATGGAACTCGCCGAAAAGGCCATTCGCGATCTCGAGTCACAGGCCACCCGCCTGCGGCGACACTGGACCCTGGCGGCGAGCGTCGCCGGCGCCGACTACGTGCTGGCCATGTTCGGCCGTCCCGACGCCCTCGAGGCCGCTATCGCCAACTACAGCAACGTGGTCAAGGACCGCCCCGACGATCCCCGGGTGCAGATCTACGTCGACCGCCTGGCCCAACTGCGGGCGAAGCAGTAGCCGGTGATTGTCGCCCGCGTTCCCGCGCGTGCGGCCGGCCTACTGCGGACCGTCCAGCAAGGATGTGAACAACTCCAGGTCCACGCCGTTCAGCGTCGCGTTGCCGTCGAGGTCGCCCGGCGCGCACCCGGTCGGCAGGGGGGTCTGCATCCAGCAGTTCTGCATTGCGCCGAAATCCACCAGGTCAATGTCTCCGTCGACGTCGAAGTCGCCGCTGCCCACCGGGTAGCAGACAAAGCGCCGCGCGTCGAAGGCGTCGACGCCGGCCTCCACGTTGTCGCCGGGCGGAATGTCCGCGGCCACGAAGCGGATGCGGAACGTGGCGGAAGTGGGGATCTCGTCACCCACGGCGATGGCGTCGGTCCGCCACGCGGCTTCGGCCGTGTCGTAGGTGCGCAGCGTCTGCCACGACGTCCCCGCCGCGTCCACCGCGCACTCCACCTTGAGATAGTCTTCCGCCCCCAGCAAGCCCGGAGCATAGTCGTCCAGCCACCAGGCGTAGCTGATCGTACCCGCGCCGGACATGTCGAATGCGGGCGACGTCAGCGTGGTCGTTCCGAAGTCCACGTCGCCGCTTGGATAGGTGGCGGTGTTCTCGGTGACGTAGCATTGGCCGCTGCCGTCGTAATCCGCCGGCGGGTCACCATAGCCTTCATTCACCGGTACGCCTCGCTCCCACAAACCGTCCACCACCCCGCCAGAGGCCGACACCGTCCAGCCTTGATCGGTCTCAAAATCGTCCGCCAAAACGATGTCGATCACGCCCACCGGCGCGGCGTACATGTCCGCCGGGGCGGTCTCCGGGTCAGTCACCGTGGAGCCGCCGTCGCCAGTGGCGCTGACGTAGAATTCCGGCTCATCGGTGCAGACCGCCCGGGGCAGCACGGCCTCGTACAGGTTGCCGCTCAGATGCGTCAGCGGCGCGGTCGCAAACGCGCCGCCGTCGAAACGATAGTGCAGCAGGGCAGTGCCGGGTTCGAGGTTCTCGGCCAGTTCCTGGATTTCCACCTGGAAGGACGTGGGCAGCCCCGGCGCAAGACTCGCCGGCGGACCGTTGGGCAGGCTCACCACCAGCGGCTCGGAGTTGATCACGAAATCCGCATCTGAGATGTCAAAGAAAATGCTGCCCGCCGCCTCCACCATCACCCGCGCGGTCGTCGTCGGCGGAACGGTAAACGTCACGCTCTCCGACCCGTCGTTGGCCGTCCCCGCGGCCAGGGTGTAGGGAAAGGTCAATCCACCGTCCAGCGACAGCCGGATGTTGACCGTCGCGGCATTCACCGAGCCCCCGGTCGTCCCGGCCACGTCCCAGGTGATCAGCCCGCTGTCGGTCCAGACCTCCGTGCCGGTGTTGGGGGCGGTGACGCGAAACGGTCCCGTGGTCGCGTCGACCTCGACCTCCACGTCATCCGCCGCCACGCCGCCGCCGCCCGTCCGGTTGTCCCGGGCGGTGACGCGCAGGATGATCGTCCGGTTATACAGCGGCAGCTCTTCGCCCAGCGGCGTGGTGTTCGCCCGCAATTCCTCCCACCGGGGAAAGGTCCGACTGGCTTCGGTCGTGGGCGTCCAGGTGCGAAACAGCGGGCCGCTGCCGTTGGGTGGATCGTCCAGTGCCGCGGCGAGCCCCAGGTTGCGCTGCTCCCAGCAATACGTCACCGGGTCGCTGTCCGGATCCGATCCGCTGGCCGTCACGGTAAATGGCGTCTGCTTGGGAATCACGTAATCGCTGCCGGCGTCCACGACCGGATCGGCGTTGCCCGTGGCCGTGACCGTGCCGCAACTCGCGCCCCCACCGGATTCAATAAACTGCTGGATCTGGCGAATTGACTCGTGATGGAAATACGCGTCGGATTGACTCTGCAGATTGTCGGCGCCGCACAGGCCGGCGTAGCACATGATCGTGCTGCCGCTGCCCGGTTCGTAGGCGCTCGCCGCGACGCGCTGACCCGCGTTGCCGCACGCACCGTTGATGCCGTTGAAGGTATGCTGGGCCGCAAACTGGTGACCCATCTCGTGAGCGACGTAATCCACCGCGTGGGCGTCGCCGGTGGGGGGGCTGACGCCGGTCGCGCCCTGGCCTTTCGAGCCCACGCTGCATACCCCGCCCAATGCCGCCAGCCCTCCCCCGCTCGTGCCGAAGACGTGCCCGATGTCGTAATTCGCGCTCCCGATCACCGCGTTCGCGTTGGCCTGGTTCTGCACGATCATCGCGTTGACGTCGCCGTTCGTGTAAGGATCCGGCTCCGCCAGGTAGATCAACTGATCCGTGTCCGCCACCAGCTCCAGCCGGATGCCCAGCTCGGTTTCATAGATGCCGTTGACCCGGTTGATCGTCGTGGTCATCGCCGCCAGGGCGAGGACCGTCGTCCCCCCGTGGTATTGGCTGTACTGGGCGTTCGCCGCCAGCGCCAGCCGATAGGTGTGCAGCTCGCCGTTGGCCCGTAGCGGGCGATACAGGTCCACGTCGTCGAACCCATCGTCCTCCTCGGAATGTCCACCCAGGTGGCACGCAAACCGATCGTGAGAACGCACCAGATCAGCCCGACGATAGCTCACGTGCAAACGCGAATCGTCCCGGTAGTACGGATCGATGTACACCGTCCCGCCCGCCCGGCGAATCTGTGCATGCATCCCGGTCGGGGTGCGGTCGAAGCGCGCACTCGCCGGTTCGTCGACCCCGTAGCCGATGAACGTGCGGATCTCCGGATACCGCGCCGCCAGCGCCGGCGCCATCACCGGCGCTTCGGCAAATGCAAAACGGGCCGTGTCTCCTTCGGGCATCGGCAGCGTGATCACCGGCCAACTTTCCGGCGCCAACCGCTCCGCCTCCGCCTCCGCCGGCGCCGCCGCCAACCGGTCCGCCACTAGGTCGACGTCCAACCAAACCGCCTGGTAACGGGTCGGCTGGATCCACGTGTCGGCCCGCCGGGCGGTGTCGCCCGCGTCGGCCGGCGTCCACAACAGGCCATCGTTCGCCGGCCCGTCCGCCAATGCCGACGCACCGCAGCATGCCAGCACGAGCCCGGCGACTATGAAGCCTTGACCCGCACCCGCCATGAGAAGGCCGGTCAAGGCGCGCTGTCCCCAAAATGACATGGAGTACCCCTCCAAGGCAAGATAGACCGATCGCCCGATGTGGATCGGATTCCCCAGATTCGCAGTATAGCCCGCCGGCGGTTGCGGGTTCAAGGGTGGCGATTCCGCGTGCGCGACCGCTCATCCCCGCCCAGCCCCCGATTTGAGGGTCGCACCGGCGTTTCGTGCGGTCCTTGGCCGATGCAGGTATAACCTCCCGCGCAATACGAATTTCGGAAACATCGACGCCCTATCGCGGGACCACGCCCCGGCTCCGCAGGATCCTCGCCATGCGAATCTTCGTCAAACGCGACCTTGACGGCTTCTTCGGCCTGTTCATCGACAACCTCGTCCAGCTCTTGATGATGGTCACCCTCTGCGGCGCCCTCTGCGGCATGACCGGCGACGACGCCCACTTCCTGTACGGACGCATCCTCCCCGGAGCGGCCATCTCACTCTTGCTCGGAAATGTCTTCTACGCCTGGCAGGCCCACCGCGTCGCCCGCCGCACCGGCCGGGACGACGTAACTGCTTTGCCCTACGGCATCAACACCGTCTCCCTGCTCGTGTACGTGTTCTTCGTCATGCTGCCGGTCTACAAACGAACCGGCAGCGCCGAGATGGCCTGGAAGATGGGGCTGCTGGCCAGCATCGGCAGCGGGGTGATCGAGTTCGCCGGAGCCTTCGTCGCCGAGTGGGTCCGCAAGCACACCCCGCGGGCGGCGCTGCTCGCGACCCTCGCAGGCATCGCCATCGGCTTCATTTCGATGATGTTCGCGCTACAAATCTGGGCCCGCCCCCTGGTCGCCATGGCACCGTTCGCTGTTGTCCTGGTGGCGCTGTTCAGCGGCGTGCGCCTGCCCCTGGGCCTGCCCGGCGGCCTCGTGGCCATCGCCGTCGGCACCGCCCTCGCGTGGTTGCTGCCGTCAGGATGGACGGCCGTCGACATGGGCACGGTGGTCGAGCCGGTGGGGCTCTCGCTCCCCGCGTGGTCCGGCGGGGCGCTGCTCAGCGTCTTCGAGCTTCCGCGCTCGCAGTGGCTAGGCTTCCTGTCCGTGATCGTGCCCATGGGCCTCTTCAACGTGGTGGGCAGCTTGCAGAACATCGAGTCGGCCGAGGCGGGCGGCGATCGCTTCGACACCCGCTCCTCCCTCGCGGTAAACGGGATCGGCACCATCGTGGGCACGCTCTTCGGCAGTTGCTTCCCAACCACCATCTACATCGGGCATCCGGGATGGAAAGGGCTCGGGGCCCGCGCCGGCTACTCGACCCTCAACGGCCTGGCGATCACCGCCATCTGTTTCACCGGGACCGTGGCCACCGTCGCCAGCATCATCCCCATGGAGGCGGGGATCGCCATCGTGCTCTGGATCGGGGTCATCATCACCGCCCAGGCGTTCCAGGCCTCGCCAAGCAAGCACGCGCCGGCCGTCGCCATCGGCCTGTTTCCCGCAATCGCCGCGTGGGGCGCGACGGTGGTCTTCGGCGCGTTGAATGCGGCCGGTGGCGCCGATCTTCAGACTCTGCTGACCGAAAACATCGCGGCGGACGTCAACGGCTTTTTGCTCAACGGCCTGCTGCTGCTCGAGCGCGGCTACATCTTCACCTGCATGATCTGGGCGGCGATCGCGGCGCTGCTGATCGACCGGCGCTTCGCGGCCGCCGGCTTGTGGGCCCTGATCGCAGCGGCCGTCACTGCCTCCGGTTTGATGCACGCCTACCAGGTTACTGGCAACGCGGTCGATTACCTGCTGTTCGTGCAGCAACCGGCCGCCGATGCCCTGAGCACCCGGTCGTACGATATCGTGGTGGGATACGTGTTCTGTGCGGCGATTTTCCTCGCGACTGGCCTCTACGCCCGGCACAACCAGCGGGCACTCGAGGGCATGTCGCACTGAAACCGCCCGATGTGAATGATGACGAAATATGTTTTTCCCCATCGCGTCAGGATCAATCAGCGCAATGGGCGCCAAGGCCAATCACGACGCCAGGGTGCCATGGCCAAGCACGGCGCGATCGGGCCAGATTCGCTGATGTAGCCAAACGCCGGGCGCCGCTATGCGGAGCGCAATAAGGCCCATCCCAACCGCCAGGGTGCCATGGCCAAGCACGGCGCGATCGGGCCAAGTTTGCCGACGTAGCTGAACGCCGTGCGCCGCCATGCCGCCACACACCACCGCCTCCATCAACCAAGCCGCTTCAATCCCCGTCCCTCAATCCCTCAATCCCTCAATCCCTGCCGCCATCCGTCTAGTCGTAAAAATCATACGTCATCTCACTCTCCACGCTCGACGCATCGTCGCCCGCACCGGAGGCAAATGTCAACCCGATGGCGAAACCCATTGCGGCCAGCACCAGCACGAGCGCCGCCGATCCACGCAGCCACGTCGACCATCGCAGGGGCATCATCACGGCGAGCCCCATCACCGCAGGGGCGAGCCCGACCACGACAAACGCGACCGTGGGCACGTCCCCGGCGTGATAGAACCCGCCCGTCAGGGCAATCCCTCCGGTCAACAAGGCCACGACCGGCGCGACCCCCGCGAACGCCCAGGGAAGTCGCTTCCACACCACCGCCAGAACACCCGGGCCACACGCAGACGCCAGCGCTCCGGCCATCGTGGCGAAACGCGCCGTGCCAGCCAGCAGCATGAATACCGAAAGACCGGTCGCCGCCACCACCAACCCGATCACCCACGCGACCCCAGGCCCCCGCCGGCCCATTCGATCGACCACCAGCCAGTTGGTCGTGAAGATCCCAAACGCTGCGGCCATCCAGCGCCAGCGATCATCCGCAATACTGGGAAATTCCGGAACAACCCGCCAGGCGGCCGCCGCACTCGCCAGCACCAGCGCCCACCGCAGCCACGCCGGTGTCCGGTTCAAGCTGTTGATCACACCGGCTGCCACCGCAAAAGGGGCCAGGTACAGAAGCCACTCCCAGTGCTCGGCCGGCGGCAGCACGGGCCATCCGAACAGAAACGCCGCACCCGCCAACCATCCCGCGCCGAGCGCCAGCGGCGCAGCCCACGGCGCACCCACGCCGTCTCCCCGCCGGCCGCGTCCCGCGACCAGCAGCAGGACGAACGAAACGAAGGCCGGCAGGATGGCGGCGCCAAATACTTGCGTGAACATGGGCAGTCACGTCTCGTCAATGGTCAGCCAACAGCCGGCGGCGCCGGGCTGCAATCGCCTGCCTCGCGGCGTGGACAAATCCCGGATGGCTGGCGGCCGGTGACTACTTCTCTTCATCCTTGTGCACGCCCTCCATGCCGATGATGAGCTTCACCTCATCGCCGAGCATGTCGAGCATGTAGTCCATCCCGTAGTCGCTGCGCTTGATGGTGAAAAAGGTCTCGAAGCCGCAGCGCTGGCCGGCGCGGGGCACGGTGGTTTCGCCGGTTTTTTCCACGGTGACGGTGATGGATTTGGTCACCCCGTGCAGGGACAGATCGCCGGTGACCTTGAAGGTCTTCGGCTCGTCGCCGGCCTCCACCTTTGTGCTCTTGAACGTGATCTTGGGAAATTCTTTGACGCTGAAGAAGTCGGAGCTGCGCAGGTGCTCGTTCAGCTTCTCCATCTTGGTATTGACCGTCTCGGCGTCCACCGCGATGTCGATCGAACTCTTCGCGGGATCCGCGTCGTCAAGCTTGAAACTGCCGCTGATCTTGTCGAACCGGGCGTAGAAGGGCGAGATGTTCAGGTGCATGATCCGGAAGATCACATTGGAATGGCCGGTGTCCACCTGGTAGGTGTCGGCCGCCTGGGCGGCGGGCGCCAGCAGGGCGGCCGCTCCCAACACACACAGCATTCGAACGATAGTCGGTTTGTTCATGAATCCTCTCCTTTGGGGTCACGAGAAGGGAAAGTCCATAGCGGCAGGTCCGCAACGGTTGGTCCACAGCAGTTGGTCCACAACGCGATGCCGCACGAAAGTAAACGTCCACAACCACGGTTGGTCACCGTGGATCGTTACACGGGGTTGCTCCGGCCGGCGGCTTCGATGGTGCAGTCGTGCCGTTCCGCGGCGCCGGCCCTACGGCGCCTGCTCGAAATCCAGCGACAGCGAGTTCACGCAGTACCGTTGCCCCGTCGGCGGCGGTCCATCCGGGAACACGTGGCCCAGGTGTGCGCCGCATCGCCTGCACGTGATCTCCGTGCGCGCCATGCCGAAGCTGTCATCCGGCCTCTCGTCGATCACATCGCCGTCGACCGGTTGCCAGAAACTGGGCCATCCCGATCCTGAGTCGTACTTCGCTTCGGACTCAAACAGCGGCTGCTCACAGCACACGCAGCGGTATACGCCGTTGCCCTTATGGTTGTGATAGGCCCCGGTGAACGCCGGCTCCGTCCCTTTTTCCCGCGTCACGTGGTATTGCTCGGGCGTGAGCTGGCTGCGCCACTCCGCGTCCGGTTTTTCGATCCGATCCACCATCTGCATCCTCCCCGGCCTGTGGTCACCAACTGCCGGCCGCTCCGACGGGAGGATAATACCGTAAGTGCGCCTTCGCCAGTCCGGAACCGGACGCCCAACCTTCAACGCGACGCGGATCGCCCGGTAGCGGCAACGGCAGACCGGCTCAAGGAACCGGCCTGCCGTCGATGAATCCGCGTCAATCCATGCGGGTGGCTGATTGTCGATACTTGTAAGTCAGCGTCGGACGCGTCACTCCTCCGCGATCGGCTCGTCCAGCCGGATGCGCACCAGCCGATCCTGGGTCAGCCGGTTCACGTTGAAACGCAGCTCCGTAACCCCTTGGATCAGCCGCTCAAAGTCATCGGCCGACGTGACCGGCTCGTCGTTCACCTTGGTGATGATCTCGTAGGGCTTGATCCCTGCCACCGCCGCCTTCTCGCCCGATTCGATCTTCGAGATGATCACCCCGGGCGCGTCGTCGGGCTTCTGGAAGTGCCGCCGCACCTCGTATGTCAGGTCGCGCACCGTCAGCCCCAGCGCCTCCGACTTGTACCGCGCGGCGGCGTCAAAGTGCGGCGGGCCCTGCTCCACCGTGAACGTTTTGAAGAACGTCTCGCCGTCATGGAAAAACTCCGCGCGATACGACTTTCCGAACCCGATGTCCGTCAGACTGCGCGTGAACGTGTTCTCCGCGCTGGGCCAGGGAGCGGGCATATTCTCGAGCATTTCCGCCGGAATGTCGTCCAGCATGCTCCAGTCAAACTGGAAACCGCCGAAGTACCCGCCGTAACCCAGGTTCACGTCGATCGGCTTGGGATAATCATCCACGTGCAGCCGGAGCAGGATCATCCCCGGCTCCACGCCCGCCTTCGCGGCCGGTGAGTCCGGATAGACGTACGACACGATGGCCCCGATCTCGCCGTCATTCGTCAAATGCGACACGTTGTTGATCCGGGCCAGTTCCTGGTCGAGTCCTTGGAGCTCAACGCCCATCCACGCCAGGCGATTCTCCTCCTCCTCCGACACGGGCACGTTGCTGGAATCCAGATGCTTGGAGTAATCGGCCAGCACTTCCCGCAGGTACGCCGCGGGCATCAGCAGCAGTTCGTCGCTGTCATACCGATACGACCAGCGCCCGCCCATCTCCACCTTCGGACGCCGCTGAATCGGAAACGCGAGCAGTTCCCCCACCCGTGTAAACAGCATCAAGGCGCCGTTGTCGCCGCCGTAGGCGGGATACACGCGGCGCTTCCACCCCAGCTCGAAGTCATCGAGCCGCCGGTGCGCATGGTACGCCACCCGCTGCTCGCCTTGGATGCGGAGCAACACCGACGGCAGAAGTTCGTTCCGCAGCGAAGCGACATCCTGATCGCTCAAGGTCAACGGACCGGGCAGCTCCGTCGCCAACTCCGCGATAAAGCCCCCATACTCCGCGAGCGTGCCGACGAACGTGGCCTCAACCGGTTCGCCGTCCGGATGGTGCACGAAAATGCGCTCCAGCCGTGCGGTCACCTTCGGCGCCAGCTTCGTCAGCACCAGCACGTGCCGGGCGTCGAACAGCACGCCGCCGACGCTGCGTTCGGTTTCGCCCTCGTCGTCGCTGTCCATCATGAAGGAAAATCGCCCGCCGGCGTCCTTCGACGGACTGCGGAAGCTGAGCGCCACGCGCAGCAGGCCCCGGTCCGCACGAGTCTGCACCTCCGTCCGGAGCGCCTCGTACGCCGCGGCATCGATCTGCGCCCACGCGACCGGCGAACCCCGCCAGTCACCCGCCAGATCCGCCCGCTCGGCCGGAAAGCCGATCGCCCGCCCATCCCTGTCCACCACCAGACCCATCGCCAGCCCGGTCTGATAGGCTTTGCCCTCCTCCGGCACGGTCAGCGCCGGCAGGGCCTCGACCGGGGCGACCGTCGTCTCCCAGACCCCCTCGTCCTCCGCGTAGTACACGCCGAATCGCTTCCCTTCGGCTTCACCGTCGAACGCCAGCGGCTCAGCGCCGGTCAGCGGTTCGGCCAGTTCGAGGTACATCGCCCGCCGCTCGACGGCATACGCCGCCACCTTCGCGTCAACCGCCTGCCCGCCGCGGCGAACAACGATCTTCTCGATAAACCGGGGATGCAGCAGCAGGTCCCGCGTCATCACCTGGCCGGATTCCAGCAGGTAGCCGGCCGCTTCGAGTGGACGCTCCTCCGCGATGATGGTGTCGTAGTCGCCGGGAAACATCCCCGCATGGGCGTAGAACATCATGCTGTCCATCCCGCCGTGGGGCGGTTCGCCCTTGTCATACCGCAGGGTGTACTCCACCCGCACGAGGGACGGGTTCACCTGCTTGGCGATCGCGAGCATGGTCTCGGGCGTCGGCTTCGATTCCTCCGCCCACCCCGGCGCGGCGAAGGTGAAAATCATCGTCAGGCACAACATGCGAATGTGGTTCATGGGCGGATCCTCACGCAAAGTCAGAAGGAAGAAGTCAAGAGTGAGAAGTCAGAAGTAAGAAGTAAGAAGTAAGAAGTAAGAAGTCAGAAGTAAGAAGTCAGAAGTAACCCAAGTCAGAAGTAACCCAAGTCAGAAGTCATGAACAACCTCGGCGCCGGGCACAATCCGACGATCTCCAGTTCACCAGGGTGCCATGGCCAAGCACGGCGAGAACGGGCCGCATTGGCCATAAAGGCTCAACGCCGTGCGCCGCCATGCGGAGCGCCTGGGGGTTATGGCCAAGCACGGCGCAAGCGGCTCGGATTTGGCGTAAGGGCCGAACGCCGCCATGTGGAGCGCTGAACGCTCACCCCAACGACAACGTTTCCCGCAGCCACCGGCGCCGATTCCACCTGCTCTACTCTCCCCTTTCTACGCTCACCTCTCTAACCCGGGTGCCATGGCCAAGCACGGCGCGATCGGGCCAGGCTGACCGTAAAGGCCGGACGCCGTGCGCCGCCATGCGGAGCGCCAAAGGTTCACCCCAACGACAACGTCTCCCGCACACCACCGCGCCCATCAACCAACCTGCTACAATCCCCGTCTCTCAATCCCTTAATCCCTCAATCCCTACAACTCACTCCTTCTCAAAATCGCGGGCATAATCCAGCACGATCTGACGCATCAGCCCGTTGCGCAGCACGGTGAACACCGCCCGATGTTTCGTCCCCAGGTTTTCCAGCGTGCGCTCATGGATCGCCTTCACGTCCTCGAGCGTCGTCACCTTCTGATCGTCGATCTTGAGAATGATGTCCTCGGTTTGCAGCCCGGAGAAGGCGGCGTTGCCCGGCGAGCGAATGCCGAAGATGAACACCCCCTCCTTGCGGTAGAAGTACAACCGCGGATTGTCGAACTGGTTGATCGTCTTGACCGTCAGGTCCCAACGCGGGCAGTCCAGCTCCTCGCCCTCGACCTTGCCCTTTTCCCTCGGCGTGAGTTCGATCGTGAGGGCCTCGTCCCCCCGGACGATCTCCACCCGGGCGGCCTGATCGAGCGGCAGGTTGCCGAACGCCCGCCGGACGGCCGGCAGGTCCTCCTCGGTGATGGCCGTCAGTGCCTCGCCGTTCAGGCTGACGATCCGGTCGCGCGTCTGGATCCCCGCCCGCCGCGCCGGACTCTGCGGCTCCGTCCCCGCGACCATCACCCCCTCGGTGGCGTCGAAGTACATGTCGCGGTTGAAGTCGCGCAGCGGCTGAAACAACAGCCCGGTCCAGCTCCAGCGGACCTCGCCGTGTTTGCGGAACTCGGGCAGAATGCGCTGGATCGTCTCGGCCGGTACCGCGAAACCCATGTCCCCGCCGAACATCACCCCGCGCGTGTTGATCCCGATGACCTGCCCCTCAGTGTTGATCAGCGGTCCGCCCGAGTTGCCCGGGCTGATCGCCGCGTCCGTCTGAAGCCACAGGCTGTATTCGCTGTTCTCCGGCAGGTAGCGCCGCCGCGCCGAGATGATCCCGATGGTCACCGAGCGGCTCATCCCCCACGGGGCCCCCATGGCCATAACGAAGTCGCCTTCCCGCAACGCACTCGAGTCGCCGATCCGGGCCCAGGCCAGGTCGCCCGCGCCTTCCGGCTTCTTCAGTTTCAGCAGGGCCAGGTCGGTATCCTTGTCCGTGCCGACGACTTCCGCGTGCATGGCCTGCCCGTCGTAGAGTAGACAGCGCACCTCGATGGCCTTGTCCACCACGTGCCAGTTGGTCAGCACCTCGCCGCCCGGGCTGATGATCACGCCGCTGCCGGACACCTCCTGCGAGCTGCGCTTACCCTCCTCGTGTGACTGCCGCACGCACTTGATGAACACGACGGCCGGAAAAACCTCGTCCTTCGCCGACGCGATCACCTCGCGGAAGTCCAGCCGAGCCAGGCCGCCAGTTTCCACATCGGCGAGCACAGGCCCGGCCGGACCGGTGCGGTCCTTCTCCGCCCGCACCGGGGCGGATGCGGTCAGCAGGGCGGTAAACCCCACACACGCGGCGAGCAGAAATCTCGGGATACGGCACATCGGCGTTTTCACCAGTAAGTCTCCCATCAAGCGATCAGATGCAGTGCAGACCACAGCGCTCATTCCAAACCCCAACACAAGCCAATCCGAGGGCTCTCAGCCCCCTCACTACTCTCTCAGCTCTCAACTCTCTCCTTTCTCCTCTCTCCTCTCTCGCACCTCCTCTCTACCATGGCGTAACCCCCAGGGCAACTCGCGGTTGCAAGAGGTTGTCAATTTCCGTACCTCAAGACGCCGCCCCAGGCCGCCGCCAACGCAAATCCCACGACCCATACGTGTCAACCCGTACATGGGCCAACTTCGCAGCGCAGAACGCCTTGACCGGACACAGGCAAGGATGTAGTCATTGAATATGAGCGATCCCGTGTTATCCACGTGCGGCTCAAGTCCCGACGGGGAGCGGCACGGCATCGACATCTACTGTCTCACTTGCGGCTACAACCTTCGCGGGACATCGAGGAATCGTTGCCCCGAATGTGGTACAGACATCGATCGTGCCGCGCTGACCAGCGTGCAGATTCCATGGGTGCATCGCCGAGCGCAGGGGCGGATAAGGACGTATGTGCAGACTGTGTGGATGGTGACGTTTCGGACGCGCCGGCTGTGCGCCGAGATTGACCGACCCGTAAGCTATCAAGACAGCCAGAGTTTCCGCTGGGCGACGGTGGCCGTGGTGTACCTGCCGTTGTTGCTGACAGCATGGTCGCTGCTGCTTACCGGGCGTCTCGGCGATCTTTCGCTGCCTGGCGTGATCTACATGTTTCAGGTGAACCCGCTGGTGCCCCTTCTCGTATACAGTCTGTCGATGCTTGCCTTCCTCGGGTACATGACGGGGTTGCCAAGTTACTTCCTTCATCCGTCCCACATTCCCATCGAGCGGCAGAATCGTGCGATCGCCCTCAGCTACTACGGCGGTGGGGTGTTTGCGTGGGCCGTTCCCGCATACGCCTGGGCAGGGGTGTTGTGGTACCTCACGCATCGGTGGCAGCTCGAAATGTCGAATGAGGAATACTGCATTATCGCGGGAGCCGTCCCGCTCTTGTTTGTGGTGACTGCTTGGTTGGATGCCCTACAGAAACTCTTCGAGCGAACAACGAACAGGTCAGCGACTCTCTGGCTGCTCCTCATGCTCGGGGTGTGTTGGGTACTTGGCTCAGTGGTAGCGTTTATTCTATTGCCGTGTACAGTGCTGTACTTGGCGGTTATCCTCCGCATGCTGTGAACTCGTGCATCCACCATGATGAGTATTGGAGTTATTATGGACCAGGAGGCGGGGCCGGCGGGGCTGCTTCCAGGAGGAACGCGATGTCGGGCGCCTCGACATGTATCCAGCCGTTTTTCTGTGTATTGTAGTGCCCTCCGTCGTCGCGTTGATTCTCACCCAGCACGTAGAGACGCGCGGGTTGCGCTGCGGGAAGGTAACGGATGGGGTCGGCAACTGTGAATGGGTCCCGAGGGATTGCATCCAGGTATTCTGGCACGAGATCGTCAAGTTGCGCAGGGCGCTTGCCGCGATCAAGTTCATATTGGTAAATAGCAAGAGCTGTTGCGGCCATCCTGCTGCTGGCGACCGTTGCGAAGTAATAGAACTGAAAGTCCCTTATCCCGATATCGTCGTTCAGATTCAAAGTGAACGACCGGGTGAAACTGGAGAACTGGTCGTTGACGTCCCTGCGTGCCTCGTGGGCGGATGCCATCTGTATATGGCGAGCCATGATGAAGCTGTTGGCTGCCGATATTCCCTGAATACGATGTTCCCAGTAGCGTAGGGATTTGGCTACGTCAAGCGTCCACATCGGTCTTAGTATGTGCCAGCAGACGTTCAGGTGGGTTTGGGGAAGCCGTGGATTCAGGATCTCGCCCCGAAGCCTGCCGTTGGCACATGCCTCCAGATACCAGACCAGGCGCACCCGTTCGTAAAAACATAGATCGCGCAAAGCGGTCTGGAGAAAAGACTCGTCCAGCAATTGGTTACGGAGCACAATGACTGCATTCTGCGCCGCTCCTGTTCCGTCATCATTCGTCGTTTCGCCGACGGGCGTACCGCCAGGTCCAGCCTGAATCCACGCGATCATGTTCGTGAGATCCTGGACGCGCCGCATGGCGCGCCAATATCCTGAAGGTGCACGTGCCTGGGCGAGCGCTCTTGCATGTGCGAGGAGATCAAGGGCGCATTCGATCGTCTCGTGATAATCTCCGGAGGACATGCCCGTTCTGGCTTGGACAACGACCAATTGAGACAGATACCCCTGGTTAGTGCCTTGTGGAAAAACAGGATCAAAGTACAGCTTGCCGTACTCCAGCCCCCAGTCAGAGTTCGTTAGCCCGCGGGCTTGCCGATAGAGGTCAAGTGCCCCCGCGTTGGCGTCGACCAATCGACCGAGGCGATCGTCGTCGAAGTTTCCGGCGGTGAACTGACTCCACAGGTGGCGCGCATCGTCTGGCGTCAAATCGAGCATTGTGCCGGCTGCCACATACAGGGCGGCCGCATTCTCTTCGTCGGGGATGGAGCCGCAATCGAGTTGGGATGGGCTGATCGGTTCGCCCGCGGCGCGGATCTTGGCGATCTCGAATTGCAGAATGGATTGGGCATGGTTGCCCCACCAGACGTGCAGGATCACCAAGCCGAGCGCGAGAAATAGCGCGGCCCCGGAAATGCGTTTGAGCCACCAGTATCGTGGCGGATAGGGAACCGGCGAATCTGGCAGAGCAGTTGACGCGGCGTCGCTCAACGGGACGGGTGATGGCGACATGACGGCGTTCTCATCCAGGCAAACAGGGCTTATGGGCATTCCGCCGCTAATATCGAACAGGCAATCGCCGGTCGGTCCAATTCTATCCGGCGGTCAACTGTCCTTGGTGGCCAGTCGGGGTGTGGATACGTGTCGCGCCCGGCCAATTTGACTGCGGATGAATAGTAGTTCATAATATGACGGTGCGTCAAGAACGCCCCCTGAGCCCTGGGCGGACCCTTGGCGGCCGCGAACGATGACCCGTGCGGCGTTGGAACGGGTGTGTCCGACGTCCACACCGCAGCGCGGAGCCCTGCGCCCCGTGAACCGCGGATACCTCGGAAGGAGACAAAGATGACTCTGAAACGGATTCGGTTGTGGGCGGCTGCGGCCGTCGCGTTTCTCATGGGCGTGCCCTTTGCTACCCCGGCCCAGGCGGCCGACGGGTGGGACATCTTCGGCGCATCGCTCAACCTCGCCGGCGCCATCATCGACGTCGCCGGCGACAGCTAGCCAGATACGCTATGGTTGTAGCCATAAACGCCATGGTCGCGGCGCGACGCTGGCGGTTTTCTGGTTTCTCCTCCAGGCACGATCAAGCCGCAAGAGTACGGCTCCGCATGGGCAGAACGAGGCCGCAAGACCACGGCCCTGCAAGGGCCTCCAATCTTTGCCAGGGACGCAGCCCCTGGGGAAATGTCCCAATGAAACCCTATGAGCCCTGCAAGGGCGGAGCGAGACTGTCCATCGCGTTCTCGCTTCGCCTTTGCAGACCGCCACACAAAACCTGGGGCTAAGGCGGTTGATCAGACTGGGGCGCAGATACTGAGGGCGTCGAACCCCAGCGCGGGTGCGCCCACAAATACTGCGTCGGGTCCGCCAGAATCAGCCGCTCCAGCGCGGCGATGTACCGCTCCGTGATGTAGCCCACCTCGTCCGCGCCGGCCCACGCCCGCTCGTCGAACAAGTCCTCCACCACGATCTGAAAGTGGAACGCCCGATTCGCCCGCCGAATGCCCGCGACCGCCACCACGGCCCGGTACCGGGCCGCCAGCAGCGCGACCGAACGTGGCGCCGACGTGGGCGCCCCGAGAAACGTCGTCTCCACGCCCCGGCGGGGCACGTGATGGTCCGCGAGAATCGCCACCGTCCCGCCGCGTTCCAGCACCCGCGGCACCTCGTCGATGGCCTCCTTGTCCAGGATCATGTGACAGCCGCTGGCACTGCGCACGCGCAGCCGATACGCGTCATACCCGGGGTTGGGATGGCGGCGGTAGATCGCCGCCGCCGGCAGCCCGTTGTAGCCCAGCAGCAGCGGGAGCAGGTCGTAAGGCCCGTAGTACGCCGTGACCAGAATCACCGGGCGCTGCTTCGCCTGCGCCGCCCGCAGCAGGTCCAGAAAGGGTTGCGGGACGCGCCCGCCGATCCGGGCGTACGTCTCCTGCCCGATACGCCGGGGTGCGAGCAGCAGATCGACCAGATTCCAGTTTCGGTGAACAAATGCCGTCCGGGCGATGCCCGCGATCTCCTCATCCCGGTAGCGTCCGGCGAGCGCCAGGCGGCATTGCCCCTCGCTGAGTTGCCGCACGGGCAGCGCCAGCGCGTAAAGCACCCGGCCCATCGCGCCCATGATGGCGTAAGCGGCGCGGGCTCCGATCAGATGAAAAAAAAGTCCTAGCGCGCGGCGGTAGAGATTGCCGGCCGTTATGATGACGCGCATCGCGGGCATACGGAGGGAAGTTGTATCGCCCGGCGCGCGGGATGGCAAAACGCGCGTCCGGTCTGGTGAATATGCCAATCGGGCCAGCGCGGCGCGCTGGCCGGGGAAACGCAGCCGGGGGGCGCTCTATGGTCGAACCAACCAGCCGTCGAGCACGTGAGCAGGCCCAGCAGCGGGCGACCGTCCTGTCCGCCGCCGCCGAGGTCTTCAGCCGCAAGGGATTCCAGGGCGCGACCATGGCGGAAATCGCCGAGCGCGCCGAATTCGCCGTCGGCACGCTCTACAACCTCTTCAACGACAAACGCGACATCTACGACGCCCTCGTGCGTGATACCGTCAGCGCCTTCGTCGGGCGTCTGCTGACCGCGCTCAACGAACCGGCGGACAGCCTCACCCGCCTTGAACGCTTCATCGACGCCGAAACCGAACTCTACGTCGAGCACGCCCCGCTCGCCCGCCTCTACTTCGCCGAAACCGCCGGCAGTTGGGTCGATCCCACCGTCGGGCTGGATGCCGAGGTCCGCGCCATGTGCACGGCCGTGCGGACCCGGACGGCCGAGGTCATTCGCGAAGCCATGGACGCCGGTCAGATGCGCAATGCCGACCCCGTCGTCCTGGCCATCGCCCTCGAGGGCATCGGCCAGGCCTTCTTCCGCGCCATGCTGGAAACGCCGGACGACCTCCCGGCCGACCGCGTCGCCCATGCCATCAAGCTCGTCTTCTTCGAGCAACTGCGCACCACGCCGTAGGACTCCTCGATTGCACCCCCATTCGCGGGCCGTCGCTTCGCCGGCAGGGGGTGGATACCGTCCCGGCGGCAGCCCCGGATATCCGCCCTCCACGCACCGGTTCCGCGCCCTCGAACGCCGTTCTGCCCATCTTGACGGTCTGCCGGGGCAATCTATAGTGGCCTCAACGTTTGCGGCTGATGCGATTCGCACGCGCTGGCCGATAGCTGTCAATGTTTCATACTCGCAGGAGACGCACCATGTCCCGCACCATCGTGCATGTCGAAGCCCGTGAAATCCTGGACTCCCGTGGAACGCCGACCGTCCACGGCATCGTCATGCTCGAAGATGGCACGGTGGGCGAGGCCTCCGTGCCCAGTGGCGCCTCCACCGGGCAGTTCGAGGCCGTCGAACTCCGCGATGGCGACAAAAGCCGTTACGGCGGCAAGGGCGTTCTCAAGGCCGTCGAAAACGTCAACGGCGAGATCGCCGATGCCGTCATCGGCCTCGATGCCGCGGATCAGGAGCAGGTCGACCAGATCATGATCGAGCTCGATGGCACCCCCAACAAGGGACGCCTGGGCGCCAACGCCATGCTCGCCGTCTCGCTCGCTGCCGCAAAGGCCGCGGCCGCCAACGCCGGACTGCCCCTCTTCCGCTATCTCGGCGGGGCCGGCGCCAACGTCCTCCCCGTCCCCATGATGAACATTCTCAACGGCGGCAAGCACGCCGACAACAACGTCGACTTCCAGGAGTTCATGATCCAGCCCTGGGGCGCCGAGAGCTTCACCCAGGCCCTCCAGATGGGCGCCGAGTGCTTCGTCGCGCTCAAAGGCATCCTCAAGAAGAAGGGCTACAACACCGCCGTCGGCGACGAAGGCGGCTTCGCCCCCTCGCTCAAGAGCAACGACGAGGCGCTCGAAGTCGTGGCCGAGTGCGTGGAGGCCGCCGGCTACAAGCTCGGCAAAGACATCTTCATCGCCCTCGACCCGGCGACCACCGAAATGTACGACGAAAAATCCGGGTCCTACTCCTTCTTCAAGAGCGCCCCAGACAAGAAGGTCTCCGCCGACGAGATGATCAAGACCTGGAAGGGCTGGTGCGACAAGTACCCCATCCGCAGCATCGAAGATGGGTTGGCTGAGGATGACTGGGCAAGCTGGGCAAAGCTGACGGCGGAGTTGGGCGAAAAGGTCCAACTCGTCGGCGACGATCTCTTCGTCACCAACACCGAGCGACTCGCCCGCGGCATCAAGGAAAAAAGCGCCAACTCCATCCTCATCAAGGTGAACCAGATCGGTACCCTCACCGAGACGCTGAACGCGGTCAACCTGGCCATGCGTAACGGCCTGACCGCCGTGATCAGCCATCGCAGTGGCGAAACCGAAGACACCACGATCGCGGACATCGCGGTGGCGACCAATGCCGGCCAGATCAAGACCGGCAGCCTGTGCCGCAGCGACCGCATCGCGAAGTACAACCGCCTGCTGGCCATCGAGGATCATCTCGGCGACGCGGCGGTCTATGGCGGCAAGTTCTGGGCGAAGTAGCCCTGGCCGGGGCGCGGCGGCAGTCTTGATGGCCGTCTGCCCGGGCATGCCGCGACTGATGAATGCGTGAAACCGTCGCGCCGCCCACGGATGGTCGGCGCCGGGGCAAAGGGAGTTGCCCGTGGCGACGGATGCAGATAGCGCACGCGAAGAAGCTGCGGTTGCCGAGCGTGGCGACGGCGGGGCGGGATTGGTCTTCTGGATACTGATCGCGCTGGCCGTCGCCACGCTCGCGCCGTGTCTGGTCCTGCCCGCCTGGCGGGAGTATCAGCAGGCGGATTTGACCGCGCAGATTCGCACCCGCCAGGCCGAACTGGCCGATGCGGAAGTCGCCCGGCTCGAGCGTCGCCTGGACGCCATCCACAACGATCCGGCCGTCGTCGCCCGTCTCGCCCGGCGCGAGCTCGCCTATCGCGGTCCGGGTGAGGAACTGGTGGCGGTGCCCGTGGATTGCACCGTCGATGCCCCGCTCCCGCCCGCGCTGAACCTCGACGAATTCGTGCCGGTGCAGCCGCCCGTCGGGATCACCCGCCTGCTCGCTTATCTGCCGGATTGGGATTACGACGCGCTTTTCTGCACCAGCCCGACGCGCGAGACGCTGATGGGCATGTCCGCCGGCCTGATCGCGGCCGCCTTCATCATCTTCTGGCCCAGGTACCGCACCAGGCCGGAATCATAACCCCGCAGTTGCGTCAATCGCGCTCGCCAGCCAGCGCTGCGTCCAGAAACGCCAGCATCCGCTCATCGTAAACCGGCGTATCGATCGCCTGCGTCTGGCAGTGCCCGGCGCCCGCGATTTCGTGCCAGAACTTCGGCTCCCTCGCGGCCGCAAAGAGTTGCCGGCCTTGCTCGATCGGAATGATCGTGTCCATCGTGCCGTGGACGAACATCACCGGCCGCGGCGAGATCGCGTCGACCACCGCCACGGGCGCGAGCGTGAACAGGTTCGTGCCCGATTCCAGCGAACCCAGCGCCGTCCCCAGGTACAACCCCGCCGGACGAAAGACTGCCGGCTGGGTCTGCGTGATCACCCGAGCGATGTCGAACGTGCGGGCATACGCCGCGTCAACGTGCAACGCCTCGATCCTCGCGTCCTCCGCCGCCGCCAGGATCAATGATGCCGCCCCCATGCTCCAGCCCACCCCCACGATTCGCCGGCAGGCCGCAGGGTGCCGCCCGCGCACCCAATCCACACCCTTGATGATGTCCCACTGCTCCAGCCGGCCATACGTCACGGTGTGTCCGTCGCTGTCGCCGTGCCCGCGGAAATCCAGCGCCAGCACGTTGTAGCCGCCCTCGTGAAGCACGTACATGAATTCCAGCATGTCCGCCTTGAACGCCCCGACGCCGTGGCACACGACGGCCGTCCGACCGCTGCCCTCCGCGGGGACCCACCAGCCCCGAATCCCCGTCCCGTCGATCGAGGCCCAGGCGACCTCTTCATAGTCGAGACGCAACTGCTTCGGCGTGTGCGGGTTGCGCCGCTTGGGCCAGTGGACCTCCATGATCGCCAGCAGGTAGGCATCCAGCACGAAGACGAAGACCACGAGCGTGGCCACCCGGTTGATCAACCGGCGCGCCGTGCCGCTGTCGCTCCGGACGCCGGAGACCCGGCTCATCACCACAAAAAGCCCTATCCAGATCCACCGCGCCACCAGCACGACCGCAAACAACGCATACAGGCAGATCGGCAATTCCCCGGGCTGGAAACCACTGGCAAATCCCCAACGATCCAGCACGGCGGCGACGCCGACGCCCCCGGCCAGCACCGCGACAACAGTCAGCCGGCGGCGGCGCCCCGCACGGTCGCCCCGCAACCACATCACCACGGCCTCAAACGCGAACAGAAGGGGAATCGCCACGTACACCCGTTCGCTCACGCTGGGCAGTCGCCACGCCGCGAGCCCGTAGATGATCCCGGCCGCCGCCAGGCGCAACAACCAGATCTGCATCCGTCGCGGTGGGGCGGCGGGCTCGGAAGGTGTTTTCGAGTTGTTCACGGGGATGTGCCGCGACGCGGCTACTTGCGGTCAATCTGCACGCTGGCCAGGCCCATCGACACGTCGTCGTAGAACGTGAAGACCTTGTCCAGCCCGGTGATGAGGAACAGCCCCCAGACGTGGTTGTTCACGCCGCAGAGCTTGAGCTGCCGCCCGTTGTTCAGCACGCACTTGCGCACCCGGAGCAGCTTGGCGATGTTCGACGAGTTCAGATAATTGACGCCGCTGAAGTTGAGCACGACGTCCAAATCCTTGTGCGCCTGCAACTGGTCGATGAGCGCGGTCATGTCGTCGGTGAACGCAGGATCGTCCTGCAATTCCACGAGCACCACGGTTTCAGACCAGTTCTCAATCGACATCGACATTGCTCCCGAAGACGAAATCAACCTATCACGGGCCCCCAGCAGTGTCAATCACCGGCTGCGAACCAGCAGGGTGCGATCGATACGCTCGCGCACGATGATCGGCTCCACGTCGGCCAGGAAACGCTGAGCGTCCGTGTAGTACCCGGCTGTCGGCTTGAGGTCCGCGATGTGTCTGCTGAAGAAGCTGTTAAGCCCCTCCATCATCAACTCCCGCACGTACTTGCTATAGATGCTCGCCAGCGCCACGGGCAGGTGGTGGTCCTCGCCCTTGGTACGGAACTCGATGGCGAACCGGCGCTTCCCATACGTGAGCAGGTAGGCGCTGCGGTCAGGGGTTTCCTCATCGACCGTCAGTTCCGCCCCTTGGAAGAACGTGAGCAGCTTGTCGACGTAATGTTCCCGCCCGCCGTGGCGGTCAATCACGATCCGCACGTCCCCGCTGCTGCGCTGCACGATCCGCTGGGCGATGCGCAGCGCCAACCTCAGGAGCACCGTCGCCTTGTTGTGCGTCTGCTCCACCAGCCGATTGAAATGGCCTTCGCAGCAGACCTCGCAATACACGCCCCGCATCTCGACGCCGCAGGCCGCCATATCCCGCTTAACAGCATTGGCACGCGTCGCAATGTCCGCGGCCGTCGCCGTGTGCGGCAGGTCGCAGTCGTGATCGCAGTGCCACGGGTACTCCTCAACATCAGCCAGAACGGCCGGGGCCAGGATCTTGAGCAGACCACGCAGCGTCTTGGGCTCCCGCTCGGCCGTGTGCAGCATGACCAGCGCCGCCCGCTCCAGGTGCAGCAACCCACCGTTGCGGTTGTAGAGCTTTTTGCTGTCGGCGATGGGCATCCGCAGTTCATTGCGTCCGCCGCCACGACAGATGCTGCGGGCCAGGAACTGCCACAGATCCGGCGCGTCGGCGATGGACACCGAGGCCGCAGCGCTTCCGACCGCAACGGGCGCCCCTATCGCACCGGGCGTTCCAGTCGCAACAGGCGCCCCGGTCGTGGCCGGCGCCGCGGTTTGCATGGCCATGGCGCCGTCAGCGCCGGAGGAGGGAAGCGGCTCAGCCGCCTGCCAACTCGCGCGGGAACGCGCGCTGGAGACAGGCGCGCCATCCGGATCAGACCCGCCGTCCGGACCAATCCCACCATTCGGACCGGCCCCGCCATTCAGACCGGCCCCGGAATCTGGTACGCGAAAGAGGGTCCCGGTGACGACGAGCGGACCCAGGGTGGGTCCGTAGCCCGCTTCGTCTATCCCCGCGATCAACACTGCTCACCCTCCGTGGTCGATGGCTCAATGCCTGGCCAACGTTTTCGTCCGACCCAGCCGAGCGTATCGGCCAACTTCTTCGTCCAACCCTGCCAAGTGACTCGCCCCAGCCCTCCCCAGCATCCCGGTTAAGCCCTGTCGAGCATCTCTTTTGAGCCCCGCCGAGCGGTCCCGGCCGGCAGTTTACGAGGGCAGGCGAAGGAAGAAAAGCCGGCCACCGCCGCAAAACCGCCCGCGCCAGTGGATCCCCAGCCCACCCTCCAACCAGGGTGCCAAGCCACAGGCCGACTGCCATGGCCAAGCGGTAGGTTGGGTGCCATGGCCAAGCACGGCGCGAACGGGCCAGATTTGGCATACGAGCTGAACGCCGTGCGCCGCCATGCGAGGCGCCGAAGGCTCGCCACAACCGCCACGTTCCCCACGGTCACCGGCCGCAGTAAAATCTGCTCCACTTTCTCCTCACTACTCTCTCCTCTCCAGCCAGGGTGCCATAGCCAAGCACGGCGCGAACGGTCCGGATTTGGCATACAGGCTTAAGGCCGAGCGCCGCCATGCGTCCGCCCCCCCAACGCGTTCCGCATCCATTCGACGCCCATCTACCCCCCTTAATCCCTCAATCCCTGCCGCTCAACATCCACCCACACCAGCCGGTGATCGCTCGAATCCTCACGACCAGTCACCAGCCGATGCAGCGGATCGTCCGCGGCCGGCCAGAAAACGCCGCAGTCGACGACCTTGAGATCCCGCGAGGGGAGTACATAGTCCAGACGGCCGAAATCGCACGTCTTCCGCTCACGATATTCGGGCGGTCCCGTCCGATTCTTCCCGGCAGCCCCGGCACTCGTCGGCCCCGGATCGCGCAGCCGGGCATGGTCGAGTAACTGCCTGATGGCCGGCTCGCCATAGGTGGCCTCGCCCTTGACCGGATCGGCATTGAGGTCGCCGAGAATGACCACCTTTGCGTCCGCCGGCAGGGGTCCTTGTCGGCCGGCGTCATCGACGATGTACGCGGCATGGTCCCCCCCAGTGAGGTAGTCGGCCCACAGGCGGATCTCATCGAAGTTTCGCCGGCCGTTGCGGTCCTCGGGACCGTCGAACACCGGCGGCGTCGGGTGGGCGCAGAGCAGGTGCAGCGTCGTGTCGCCGATCCGCACTGGAACATCCCAGTGACTCTTGCTGGAAAGTCGCAAAACCGCCGCTTCCTCCGGACTGTACCACGCCGGCTTGTCGCCCTCGCCATTGGGCATGCGGTTGTTCGGCATCCTGCGCCAGGCGAGCGTCTGGAACGTGCGGACGTGCTCGGCGTCCAGCGGATACCGGCTCAGCAACGCCATGCCGTACTGGCCCGGGTAACGACCGAAGCCCCACGCGTCGTCCGCGCCGCCCACCTGCCCGTCGTTGTTCAGATCCAGCCCGGAGGGCAGCCCCGTGTTGACCGGCGCCGCGAATACGAAGGGATAGTCGATTGGCTTCTGCCCATGTTGTGAAACCTTCAGATACCTGTCGACGAAGCGCTTCGCCGCGCTCCTCTCGGGATCGAAATCGATCTCGTTGATCAGCAGAATGTCCGGACGGACGCGTTGAACGATTTCGGCCGCCCCCCGGAGTTGGGGATGAGCGCCGCGACCCTCGGCGTCCACGACGTCCAGCTTGGCGAACGACAGCTCCCAGATATTGAACACCGCGATGCGGGCCGTCTCGGGGTCCCCCGCGGTCGGCGCCATCAGCAGACCGGCCAGGACGGAAACAAGCAGGGTGTACATCAATAAGCCTCCAAGCTGACACCACGGGCATCGCGGGGAAACACCACCGCGTCCGGAAAACTAGCACTTGCGCAATTGGGTTGCAACGCGGCCGCAGGCGAGAGGTGCGAAAGTTTGATGGGGCCAACTCGCCGCGCCGCCACGCACGCCCCCGAAGCTGGTCGATCCCACCCGCGCCGGCTAGAATCCCGGCGATTTCCGGATTGGGCCCGGAGCTTTTTTCCAAACAGGACCCCGCGCCGCGCCGCCCATCAGCGACCGTCGATGCATCCGCGCCGGGGGCCAGAGAAACTCGAATCTGCGAGGACAACCGACATGCTCACGCCGAAACCCGTTGTGGAAAAACTCAACAAACAGATCGCCAACGAACTCCATGCCGCCCACAACTACATGGCCATGGCCTGCAAGTTCGACGAAATGGGCCTCAAGGTCCTCGCCCAGTGGTTCTTCCGCCAGGGCGAGGAGGAACGCGAGCACGGCAAGCGCATCCTCAAGTACCTGCTCGACGTCGGCGCCGAGGTGCGCCTTCAGGGCATCGAAGCGCCCAGTGGCGACATGTCCTCTCCCGTCTCGTGCGTCCAGACCGCGCTGGATCAGGAGATCGCCGTTACCAAGCAGATCCACGACCTCGTCGCCCTCGCCGAGGAACACAAGGACTACGCCACCCGCAGCTTCCTGAGTTGGTTCGTCGATGAGCAGGTCGAAGAGGTCGCCACCATGACCGAGCTGCTCCAGATGCTCAAGCTCGCCGGCGAACAGCACCTCTTGCAGGTCGAAGGCCGCGTCGCCCGCATGCTCGCCTCCGCCGGCAACTGAGCCACCAGCCCCGCTCAGCGTTACCGAGCGAGCCAAAGGGCGCCATGGCCAAGCACGGCGCAACATCGGGTGCCATGGCCAAGCACGGCGCGAACGGGCTGGAATCGCCGTAAGGTCTGAACGCCGTGCGCCGCCATGCGCCCAGTCACCATGCGCCCAGTCACCATGCGCCCAGTCACCATGCGCCTAGTCGCCATGCGCCCATCACCGAAGTCTTCCCAAAGCGCCCCGACCGCTCAAGTCCTATAGCAATACGGGCGAACCGGAACACGCTGACCGATTCGCCCGCAATGGTTTATTCGCTGCCGCCGCAGTCGGCGCTGCCCGCCTCTTTCGCCGACCTCAGGAAATCAGGTAAAACAAAATGAACGCGAGCACCAGGTCGAGGGCCCAGAAGGTCATGCGGATTTCCCGCCAGGGCCGCTGGTACGGAGGGTTCGGCTCGTTCGCGTACACCGAATTGAGCAGCCGGGTCTGTCGGCGCGCGCACAGATAATTGAAAAACGCCGCCGCAAGCGCGCCCAGCACCACGATCATCGATATCGAGATCGGCGCGATTTCCCGCGTGATCAACGGCCCCTGGTTATCCGGCGGTGGAAAATTCCCCGATTCCAGCAGCCGCGATTGCGTGACCCACGTCTGATCATGTTCCACCCAGACCAGCCAGGCGCTCTCGAAGAGATTGGCCCCCGGGTGCAGGGGCTCAAACCGGTCGCCGATCGTGACGGCCAGGACCGCCATGAGCCCCACGAGCAGCACACTGCCCGTGATTTGGGCGTCCACGCGAGTGCGATGGTAGATATGATCGAGGATCTTCTCTTGCATCCACGAGGCTCCTTGCTGTTGAAAAGCTGGACGCGTCGAGGCCGCGCGACCGACGCTGATGTGACGTGGCCGCCATTGTAGCCACCGCCTGCGCGAATGCCAAACCCGAAGATGCCAACCTGCTTCCGGATGCGCCCCGGCAATTGCAGCTTACCCAAACCCTCACCTCGGGCCGCTACCAACCATCACCGCACACCAGAACCTGAGCCCCCGGCGATGTGCACCGCTCACCCTCCTGAGCGCAAACCCGCCCACAGCACGTCGCGCCACCCGCCCCCGGGGGCGACTGCCATCCTGTGAGAATCGCCGGAGATTTTCCGCAAAACCCGTCAGGCCAAATACTTGCCAGCGATCTCGACCAGCTCCTTCACGTGGGCGACGCTCGTCTCGAACTGGCCACGCTCCTCGTCGTTCAACTCTACCTCGATGACCGCTTCCACCCCGTTCTGCCCCAACATGCACGGCACACCGACGAAGTATCCTCCCACACCGTACTCCTGCTCGCAGTACGCCGCGCACGGGAAGATCCGACGCTTGTCGCGGATGATCGCCTCCGCCATGTCCACCGAACCCGCCGCCGGTGCGTAGTACGCGCTCGTCCCCATCAGCTTCACCAACTCCCCGCCGCCCACCTTCGCGCGCTCGATGATCGCCTGGAGCCGGTCCGGCGGAATGAGCTGGCTCACCGGAATACCCGCCACCGACGTATACCGCGGCAGCGGCACCATGTCGTCGCCGTGACCGCCCATCAGCAGCGCGTTGATGTCCTCGACGCTGCAATCCAGTTCCATGGCGATGAACGTGCGATAGCGGGCGATGTCCAGACAGCCCGCCTGGCCCACCACGCGACGCGGCGGAAAACCACTCTTCTTCCACGCCGTGTACACCATCGCGTCGAGCGGATTGGAGACCACGATCAGCACGGCCTCGGGAGCGACCTTGGCGATCTTCTCCGCCACGCTGCCCACGATCTTCACGTTGGTTTCGATCAGATCATCCCGGCTCATCCCCGGGCGTCGCGGTAGGCCGGCAGTGATGATGACCACGTCGCTGTTTGCCGCGTCCTCGTAGTCGGAGCCGCCCGTGATCCGGCAGTCGAAGCGGGCGACCGGTCCACATTGCGCGAGATCGAGGGCCTTGCCCTTGGTCTTGTCCGCGAAGTCGGGAATGTCGATCAGCACGATGTCGCCGATCTCCTTGGTCGCAAGCCAGAATGCGCAGCTCGCCCCGACGTTACCCGCTCCCATGACTGTCACTTTTGCGCGTTTCATGATCCCGTCCTCCTGCCCGCGGGCGCTGATATGGTGGTGAACTCTCGGCCGTCTACTGCGAATCGGCATCCTACCCCAGGATCAGTGCAGTGTTCAAGCACAGGGGAGCACCCGCCCGAGGATGCGGTGGGGATCGTCACGGCGCAGCCGGGCCGGCCCCGCGGGGAAAGTCGGCGTCCGCGTCCACCTCGCTGAGCAGATAACAGTGCTTGTACTGCTCGTTGGAAGCCCGCTGGCGGGCGGCGATGTCTTGGTCACGCTGGGTAAGCCAGCCGGTGGGCGTGCGGTTGACTTTCACCTGTCCCAGCCGACCCGAGGTACGCTTGGAGGCGTATTCGACGTTGATCGTCGCGAGCTGCCGGTCAAAGCCCTCGGCCAGTCGCGCGCACTGCCCGTCATCGAGCTGCCCGGCTTCCAGGTGCAGCCGGTAGTGGGGGGGATCGGCCCATTGGGGGGCGACCACAAAGTTGCGTCCACACTGGGCGGCGCCCGCAACCGCGTCGAAGGCCATCACCACCTGCTGTTCGGTGAGCTTTTCCCCCGTCAGCGACGACGCGTGCACGCCTTTGTGGAGGAACTCGATCAGCGGGGCCTCATCGCAATACCCCGTGACCCGCACCCGGTCCCCGAGGTCGTAACGGTAAAATCCGGCCGACGTGGTGAGCAGGATGAAATACTCGCCGCCCACCTCGAGCTCGTGGCTGCGCAACACCGTGGGCTCAGGCTTCCCGTACTCATCGGCCGGTATGAACTCGTAGAAGTTGTCGGCGACGTTGAGGATGCCCGCCGGCGTGCCGTCCTCCACGGGAATGGACATGCGCCCCTCGCTGGCGATCAGGCCGATGTCGCGCACCGGCACGTCCCCGAAATACTCGGGGAGATCGCGCAGATACAGCCCCATCGTCCCGCCCGTCCAGTTCGCCAGAAAACCCAGATTCCAGAAATCCCTGGGCCGCAGCCGTCCGGTGCGCTCGACGATCTCCTCCAGCCGGCGGGCCACGTCAGGCCGCGGCGCCAGCCGCGCCGTCAGCGCCGCCCGGATCCCGCCCGGCATCTCCAGTGCGCTGTCCAGCGTGCCGTCACGCACGTCGCGGATGAGTTGTTCGGCCCGCTCGTCGGCCGTCCGCGCCAGCCGCAGCAGCGTCGCCGGGCTCGCCGTGATCAGAAACGCCACGTCGCGTGCGACACCAAACCGCATGATCGCATAATACCGCGCGGCCGCGTCGGGAATGTACGCCACGTCAAGCGGCACGACGTAGTAACGCCGCACCAGACGCTTCTGCGTCGCGGCCATCAGCCCCGTGATCGCCCCGCATGGGAATCCCCCCACGCTGGTTTCCTCGTCCATCGGGCTCGAGACCTGCACGATGGGACGCAGGATGGAGCCGGGGTGATCCGTAATCACCTTCACCCCAAAGGCGTTCCATCCGCGCCGATACTCGTTGAGAAACGCCGTCGTCACCGGAATGTACTTGGGCCGATCCGTCGTGCCGCTCGTCTTGGCGAACATGTGCACCCGCTGCCGCGGGCCGAACATCGCCCCCAACGCGCCCGCCTTCACCCGCTCGATATAGGGCTCGAGATCCTCGTAGCGGGTGAGAGGCACCTGCCGTGCAAAATCCACATAGCTGCGGATGGCCCCGAAGCCGTGCTCACGGCCGTAGTCGCTCTCGGCGTTGCGCCGAACCTTCTCCAACAGTACCCGCTCCTGGACTGCCGTCGCATGGCGCACGCCGGCAAGAAAACGCTTGAGCACGCGCCGGGCATGCCCCTCCGCGAGGACGCGCATCACCCGGTCGCCCAGCGGTCGGCGTTCAGCGAGCGAAGTTGGCGGCGCAACGGTCATGGTTCTCGCAAGTGGTGCTGCGGCGTCAGCGATTCGGACGAGCCGGAATGTTGCCGGCGTTCTCTTCGAGCAGGCTGCGAACCTGGTCCAGCGGAATGATGTATTCCTCCGGACGCCCGGTCTCCAGTTGTTCAAAGCTCCACGCCCGGTCCATGGTAAACGGACCGACCGCCCGACGCGACAGGCTCACCAGACAACCACCAACACCCAGAGCGGTCCCCAGATCCCGGATCAACGCGCGAACGTAAGCGCCCCGCCCGCAGGCCATCTCAAAATCGACCTCCGGCCATGCGTACCCATGCACGTGCGTCCAGTAGATCCGTACCTGGCGGGCGGCAAGCTTGGGTTCCCGCTCGGTGCCGGCCAGCTTGTAGGCCGGAACGCCGCCCACCTTGAGCGCGCTCACCGCCGGCGGAATCTGCGCAATCTCGCCTTCAAACGTCCTCAGCGCGGCAACCACTTCCGCCTCGCTCGGCGACTTCGTCACTGCGACCGGTTGCAGCGGCCGATCGCTGTCAAAGCTCTCGCTGGTCGCATCCAGCCGCGCCGTGGCGCGATAGACCTTGGGCTGATCCATCACCCGCTCGACCAGCTTCGTGGCCTTGCCCACGCACAACACCAGCACCCCGTCCGCGCCGGGATCGAGCGTTCCGGTATGTCCGCTCTTGCGCAGCCGAGTAATCGCCCGCACCCGGTACAGGGCCTTGGCGGACGTGATCCCGGTCGGCTTGTTGAGGACGATGACGCCGTCTGCTGACTGCATGGCTGCACGACTGCCGATGTGGCCGCCGGATTACTCCTCGTCGACGCGCTGCATCACCCCGCGGACCACGCCATGCTCGCCGCGAAGCACAAAAACCGCACGCCCAGGCGCTCGAAAGCGTATGCGATACGTGCGCGGCTCGCCCTCGCGGGGCTTGACCTCCAGGCGCCCCGTCCACGCGTTCCATTCGTACTTCCCGCGGGGATTCGTCTGGCGGTCGCCGCGGGTCACCGTGGCGAGGTAGAACCCCTCGTCATCAAACGTCACCGCGGTAAACGCAAACGCATCCGCGAGCCGCTCAGGCGCAACGCGCACCGTCTTCCATTCTCCTTCAATGCTGCATCCGGCCACGACGTTCAGGGCAATCAGCACAGCAGTGATACACAGCCTGCGTCGCATGGATCCACTCCCGTGCCGGCCGAGGTGACGGAATGCCGCGGCAGAATGACCGGCCGTTGCTTGCCTGCAAGCTCTCCGACCGGCGGCCGCACTCGCGGGGACAGTATCCGCCGCTCCGCCGGCGTGTCAATTGCCGCGCGCTCCAGCCTTCAAATGCCCGCGCGCGCCGCGCCGACCCGCTTGCAGGCCTCCTGAAGCGTTCCTATACTCCGGGAATTCAAGAGGTTGCATTGCCAGCGGGGCAGCGAGAACGCCATGCCAATCTACGAATACTGTTGCGCGGATTGCCGACACGAGTTTGAGGTCTTCGCCAGCATGGACGACAGCGCCGCGCGGCGGACCTGCCCCGTCTGCGGCCAGCGGTCCGTCGAACGCAAAATGAGTGTCTTCGCCGCCCAACAGGCGCCGGCGGAGTCGCCGCCGCCCGCCTGCGGCCAGGCCCACTGCTGCGGTGGGGGGCACTGCGCCCACCGGTGTGGATAAACAGACGGGAGCGGCTGATGCCGGCCAAAACCGACGAACCGTCTCTGGGACGCGTCATCCTCACCGGGGCGCTGGCCTGGGTGCTCCCTGGCCTCGGGCACGTCGCGCTCGGTGACCGCAGGCGCGGCGTCCTCCTCATGATTGTCGTCGCCTTGACCTACTGGGGCGGCGTTGCGGTTGCAGGGGTGCAATCGACGATCAAGCCCCGCGAACGCAGCACTTGGTTCATGGCCCAGGTCTGTGCCGGCAGTCACACCCTCGCGGCGCTGGCCATCGGTCAGGCCATGGGTCCCCAACCGTACGAGGCCCGCGCGGGCTTCGTCGATGAAGACGTGGCCATCATCTACACCGGGGTGGCCGGCCTGCTCAACATCCTCATCATCATTGACGCTCTGGCCGCGACCGATCCTACCTACCAGCGAACGAGCGTGCGTCCGCCGCCCCGAAAGCAGGTGAGCTCATGATTGACCTGCTCGCGGCCCTGTTCGTCACGCCCGCCTCCCTGTCCAACCTCCAACACCTGCTCATGCTGGGCCCGCTTTGTCTCAGCATCAGCATCGTCTACAAGGCGATCAAGTGCCAGGACCTTCGGGAAGTGCCGACGGCCGCCCTGGTCCTGTGGATCACCATCCTGCTCGGCATGCTCGGCGTCGGTGTCGGCGTCTGGCTGCTCTATCTGCTGCTGAGTTGAACTGCGGTTGAGTTGAACTGTGGTTGAGTTGCTGCGGTTGTGTTGAACTGCAGTTGAGTTGAGGCGTCGCCGGGTGGCAGGCCGCCGGTTGGCTGGCGTTCTGCGCGCAGACTCGCAACCCGCGCGCCGCGGTGGGAATCCGCGGCGCGGTTCACCAGCCTGGTCGCCATATCCGATGATGTCTGGTGGGGTTCCTGCACTGAATCCGCCGCCCGCGGCGTCACAGCAGACGGACCGCGGGCGCGGCATCGGGTCAGAACCCGACGCTACAGGCTGGTGTAAGGCAGCAGGGCCATGTACCGGGCCTGTTTGATCGCCTGCTTGAGCGACTTCTGCTCCTGCGCCGACGTGCCCGCGCGCTTACGCGACATCATCTTGGCGCTCGTCGTCAGGAACTTGCGCAGCAGTTCGATTTCCTTGTAGTCGACCACCGGCCCGCGCCAGTCTTTACCGGCTCGCTCGGGAAAGCGATTCGACGTGTAGAAGCCACGTTTCTTGCCGCCAGGGCTCTTGCTCATTCCGCTGTCCGATTGTGTTCTGCTCAAGAACGTAATCCTTATTTACCCATGACGCTCGCAATCAATCACCCGACGAAATTCCGCTTCGTCGACCTTCTCCGATTCGTCGAGCAGCATGATGGGAATGCCGTCCCGAATCGGAAAGCGCCGTCGCGTCTGCGGGTCCGTGGAGTACAGCCACCCCTCATGCTCAACGAGCGGAGCGTGCGACTCCGGGCAGCGCAGGATCTCGAGCAATTCACGGTCGATCGTCTCGGCCATGTCCCAGGTCCTCCGCTGTCCACCGAAACCCGATCGCAGTCCGCCCGCTGGCGGACCTCGAGCGACGCGAAGTCCCGAAGTGTACCCCGAGCCCGCCACCCTGACAACCCATGCAGATTAACGGCCCCCATCGCCGCCGATCCGGGCCTTTAACCCGCCTGATCTTGACATTGCCCAGCCTAATCCTTTTTCGCACAAATGGTTAGCGTTGTCGCTGGGCCGCTCAGAGCAGCTCCGGCAGCTTCCGCTTCAGGATCTTGCCGATCGGGCTCCGGGGCAGGTCGTCCGCGATGCGCACCTCCCGCGGAACCTTGAACCCCGCGAGGTGCTGCCGCGCAAAGCTCCGCAGCTCAACCGGATCCGCCTTCGCCCCCTCCTGAAGCGTGACGAACGCGAGCGGTATCTCGCCCCGGCTGGTGTCCGGCACGCCGATGACCGCCGCCTCCCGAACCGCTTCATGCCGCTCCAGCACGGCCTCGATCTCCCGCGGATACACGTTCTCCCCCCCGATAATGAGCATCTCCTTGATCCGCCCGGTGATGTAAACGTATCCCTCGCCGTCGATGCGCCCGCCGTCCCCCGTCCGAAACCATCCATCCTTCGTGATCACCCGCCTGGTTTCTTCCGGCTGCTGGTAGTAGCCCTTCATGATGTTGGGCCCCTTGATCCAGATCTCGCCGTCGGTGTTCACCGGCAGGTCGCGCCCCTCATCGTCCACGATGCGGATCTGCACGTTCCGCACCGGGCGCCCGATGGATCCGCGCCGCCGGGCGTCGGGCAATTCCAGCGTGCACACCGGCGCCGTCTCGGTCAGCCCATACCCCTGGAGCAATTCGATGCCGAACCGATCGCGAAAGTTCTCAAACAGCAGATCCGACAGCGGCTCGCCCCCGCTGATGGCCAGAAACATCTGCCGGGCGACATCGTCGGGTTGGTGCTTCACCCGCAGCATGGCCCCGTACATGCTCGGAATGGCCATGATCACCGAAATGTCGTGCCGCTTCAGCGACTTCACCGCTTCCGCCGGCTGAAAACGCGGAATGCAGTGCACGCTTGCCCCCAGCGCCACCGGCACGATCACATTCGCGGTCAGCCCGAACACGTGAAAGGGCGGCAGGCAGTTGAGAAACCGGTGGTGCGGCTGAATGCCCGCGGTCGCAATGCAATCAACGGCGTTGCTGTGCAGATTGCGGTAGCTGAGCTCCACTCCCTTCGGTGCGCCCGAAGTTCCCGACGTAAACAGAATGACGGCCGTGTCATCCGGATCAACTTCCGGCGGCGCCGGCGTTGGCTTCAGCATCGCCGCGAAGACCATCCGCTTGATCGGCAGCTCGTCCAGGAATATCCCCCGCGCGGGCAGCTTCTCCACGAGGTCGGCAAAGTGGCGAATGGTGATGATCGTGTCCAGGCCGGCCAACTCGGCGATGCTCGCCAGTTCGCTCGGCGCAAGCAGGAAATTCAACGGAACCGCCGCCCGCCGGGCCCAGAGTACCCCGAACAGGCTTCCGCAGAACGCGCTGCTTGCCGGCAACAGGATGCCCACCTTCTCTGCACCGGTCTCGCGGCGGACCACGTCGCGCAGCGCCCGGGCAAACGCGCGCAGCCGACGATAGGTGAGGGTGGCGGTTTGATCCGACACCGCCATGACCGTGCCGCGCGTCTTCGCGGCATTGATGAGCAGGTCCACAAGCATCAGGCGAGACTCCGGTGATTGCCGGACGGATGGTCGGCCGCGACGCTGTCGCGAGATTAGCCCTTGCGGCGAGCGTTGTCCACCGTCATCATGCTCGGCGCGACAGGTGGCGCGCATGAGCGGGCGGCGCTTGCGCGGGAGAAAACGTACGAGAATGTGCCGAGCCAACTTACCCCCATTGGAAAGGACCCTGTTCGCGACGCTGCTTGCTGCCGTTGCGGCGGGCGCTGCGGGCTGTGGACAGGATTCCCGCGCCGCGTCCGTAACCCTGACGCGGGCCCAGCATGAATTTGCGAGCGGCGATTACGCCCGCTGCGCCCAGCGCCTCTCTGCCATGGTGGCCGCGCCCAACCGGCCCGACGACTCCGCCCACGCCTTGTATCTGCGGGGGCAATGTCAACTGCGTCTCGGCCAGCGCAACCGGGCCATCCGAGACCTCCAGGTCGCACTCCGCACCGTGCGCAATCAGACCCTCCGCGCCCTGATCGAGACCCAATTCGGCAACGTGGCCTACGACGACGGCGACTACGCGACGGCCTGCCGCTGGTACCGCGACGCCGTCACGCGCCTCCCCGCCGAGCCGCCGGCCGACCGGGTGCTGTTCCAGTACGGCAGCGCCCTCCAACGGGTGGGGGCGTTCGACGACGCCCGCAAGGTTTTCGCGCGGGTGTACCACGCGTTTCCCCGCTCGCCCCACGCGGCCGCCGCCCGCGACAAGCACGACTGGGACAAACCCTACTTCGCCGTGCAATGCGGGGCGTTCAATCAACCAGCGGCGTCACAGCAGGCCGCCGCCCGACTCCGCGAACGCGGTCTTGAGGCCCGCTCCCTGCCCGAGGTCCGCGCCGGACAGCGTCGCTACGTCGTCCGGGTGGGACAATATCGGACCTACGCCGAGGCGGAACGCATGCTCCGCCAGGTCCAGGGGTATCAGCCCGACGCGTTCGTCGTCCCCTGATCCTGGCGGTTTGTCGTCTCTGCCGCGCCGCCGTTGCTCCCCATTCCGGCCCCGACAATCCGTGGATTCCTCCGCGCTTCGTTCACTCCTGGTGGACAATCCGCGCCTCGGCCGTCTTTGCGCCCACCATGGCCGGGATTGCGCCCAACCCCGGTAAGACTCATTCCGCCTTCCGCCGATAGATAGGCACACGGTGTTGTCAGTCACCAGGTGACGTTCGGGAGTGTGCGTATGCGCGGAACCTCCACCAATACGCTGAGCCGGAAGGGCACGGCGCGGGCCGGACGAACCCGGCAGTTGCTGCGGGAATACTACGAGGGACAGCGGGCCTTGCGCAAGGGGCTCTGCCTGCTCAACGCCGGCCTCTTCGACGCCGCCGCCACCGCCCTCGAGCGGGCCACCCGCACCAACCCGCAAAACGCGGACCTGTCGCAATACCTGCTCGCCGCCCTCATCGGCGCGGAACGCTACGATGAGGCCGCCGACGCCGTCGCCGACGACGTCTACCGTCGGCCGGAAGACCTCGACGGGCTCATCCGCCTTGCACTGCTCCAGTGGAAAGCGGGCCGGGCCGACGCGGCCGTGCAGACGCTCCGAGAGGCCGCCGCCGACCATCCCGAAAGCGCCGACCTCCACTTCCAACTCGGCACGGTGCTGGCCGCCCAGGACGAACTCGAAGAAGCCGAACTCCGCTTCGTCCAGGCCATCGCCATCGACAAGGACCACGCCGATGCCCTGCATTCCCTGGGGCTCTTTCGTGCCCAGGCCGGCGACATGACCGAGGCGCTGAAGTTCCTCCAGCGGGCCCAGAACAGTCGTCCGCACGACGCCCGCATCGCCCGCACGCTTCTCCAGGCCGCACGGGCGGCCCAGGCGGCCGGCATCGACGCCGGCGTCCGCGTGGAAATGCCCGCCGCCGACGATGGGCGATCGGCCGCCATCGAACGCCTCAGCAGCCTGATCGAACGCGAGCCCGAATTCGCCGAGGCCTTCCTCTCCCTCGGCCCCGACGAGGTGGAGCAGTCCGCCTTCCACCTGCTCGCCCTCACCCTCAAGCGGGCCATTGAGAAAAACCCACACCGCGCCGCGCTGCACTACCTGCGCAGCAAGTCGCTCGAACGCCTCGGACGCTGCGACGAGGCCATCGCGGAGGCCGAGCAGGCCGTGGGCATGGACCCGCAGTACGTCCAGGCCCTCATCCTCCTGGCCGAACTCTACTACCAGACCTCGCGGCAGGCGGACGCGCGGGCCCGCCTCGAGGAAACCGTGCTGCTCGGCGCCGAGTACGCCGACACCTACTACCTGCTGGGCAATCTCTACCGCGACGACGGGCAGTTGCAGCGGGCGCGCTGGGCCTACGAAAAAGCGCTCGCCATCAACGGGGGTTACGAGGCGGCACGCCAGGCGCTGGCGGCGCTGGCGGCCTGACGCATCGGCCGGGATCTGGGAGCCGTATGTCATACTTGCTCGAAATCGTGGGCCGCGGACTGCTGGCCGAACTCGCCGCGGCGTTTCGTACGCCGCTTACCGACCAGCCGGAAATCCCCACCGACGGCCTGACGCGGCTCGTCCGCGAATTCCCCGACCACGCCGGCCACCGCGTGCGCCTCGGCATTCGGGCGCTGAGCGAACGCCGCCCGGTGGACGCCGCCCGCTACTTCCGCGACGCCCTCGACATCGACCCGCACCTGGTCGACGCCGTATTGGGCCTGGCCTGCGCCCTGGATGAATGCGGCGACCTGCCCGGTGCGGCCGACCAGATCCGCGCTGCCCACGAGCTCCAGCCCGACAACGCCGCCATCACCTTCGCCCTGGGCTTTTGCCACGAAAAAGCCGGCGATGTCAACGTGGCCCTCGACGTCTACCGCCTCGCCCTCGAACAGGCCCCCCAACTGCGCAACGCCCACGAACGCCTCGCGGCCCTCTGTCTGCTCCGCGACGACCCCGCCGGCGCGATCGAACACTACGAACAGCTCTGCTGGCACGATCCCGGCGACATCGACCTGCAGCTCACCCTGGCCAACCTCTGCATCCAGGCCGGGCGCATCCAGGACGCCATCCACCGCTACCAGTTCGCCCTGACCATCGATCCCGACAATTGGGATATCCAAGACGACCTGGTCGAGGCCTACAAGGAGGCCGGCGAATACGAGGCCGCCATCGCCCACCTCGAGGACATGATCGTCGACCACCCCGAGTGCGCCGACCATCACCTGCGCCTCGGCGACCTCTACGCCCGCGTGGGGCGCGCCCACGCCGCCCGCGCCGAATACGAAGAAGCCCTCAACGCCAATCCCGACTACCTCGAGGCCTACATCAAGCTGGGCACCATCCACCTCCGCGACGGCGCCTATCTCGACGCGGCCAAGTCCTTCAACCACGCCGTCGAACTGAACGATCGCCTCCTCGCCGCCTACGTAGGGCTGGGCATCGCCCAGTTGGAAGCTGGCCAGGTCGAAGAGTCTGAGAGCACCTTCGAGATGGCCGCCGGCGTCGAACCCAACAGCACCGTGCTCTTCGGCGAAATGGCCCGCCTGCAACTCAAGGCTTCCATCCACCACCAGGTGGACCGCTACGTCGGCGCCCTCGCCCCCCAGCCGGAGATCGACCGGGCCGACGCCTCGCCCTCCGGCGACCTGATCGACGAGCAGATCGAACGGCACCGCTCCGCGCTCGCGCGTCATCCCCAGTACGCCGATCTGCACTATCGCCTGGGCATGCTTCTGCGCCACCGCGGGCGCCTCGACGAGGCCATCGCGTCGTTCCACGCCGCCCTGGCCATCAATCCGCATTACCTCAAGGCCCTGATCAAGCTGGGCCTGGCCTACAGGGAGCAAGGCGACGACCAGACCGCGATCGCCACGCTGCGCCGCGCGCTGCGCGTGGACGCCTCGGCCGTCGATCTGTACTACCAGTTGGGCCTCATTTTCGCCGACCAGGGACAGTTCGCCCTGGCGGTGGAGAACTTCGAGCACGCGGTGCGCCGCGATCCCATGAACGTGGAGTTCCGGGCGAATCTGGCCCTGGCCTTGCAGGACATGGGGCTCGTCGACCGCGCCTCTTCGGCCTGGCAGGCCCTGGCAGAGATCGCCCCCGATTCGCAAAGAGGCCGCGACGTCCTCATGCGCATCAACGACCGCGATTGAGGAATGACCCAACAAGGCATCGCCCCCAAAGGCATCTGCGTCGCTGCTTGGTCAGCAGTTAGCTGTTAGCTATTAGCTATGAGCCATGAGGGGTATCCATTTGACTCAACCAGCCACAATGGGTAGTGGTTGTCTTCATGAAGGAGGATTATCCACGAACGTTGCTCGAGTTGGAGCGGCGGTTTGGCGACGTAGAGTCCTGCCGCGAGTACTTGGCTGGTCTGCGCTGGCCAGACGGCTTCATCTGTCCGCGTTGTGGCGGACAGAAGGCATGGCAGATGGACGGGGGTTTGTGGCTGTGCGCCAGTTGCCGCCGTCAGTCGTCCGTGACGGCCGGCACGATCTTTCAGGGCAGCCGATTGCCGCTGACGCTTTGGTTCCGCGCGATGTGGTTCGTGACCAGCCAGAAGAACGGTGTCAGCGCTCTAGGCATACAGCGGGTGCTCGGACTGGGCAGCTATCAGACGGCCTGGGCTTGGCTGCACAAGCTTCGCCGTGCAATGGTCCGACCCGGTCGCGAACGTCTTGGAGGTACAGTAGAGGTCGACGAAACATATTGGGGTGGCGAGGAAAGTGGCGTGGTGGGTCGGCAAACGCAGAACAAGGCTCTCATTGCGGTGGCAGCCCAAGTGAATGGGCCCCGTATTGGGCGAATCAGGCTCCAGCGGATTCCGAACCACACCAAGGCGACCCTACACCGATTTATCGCCGAATTCGTGGAACCTGGGAGCACCGTGATCACCGACGGCCTGAATCACTATGCGGGGCTGGAGGGCTACACCCACCAGCCCATCGTCGTGAAACGCCAGACGGCGACAGCAAGCCAGTTGCTCCCGCGTGTGCACCGCGTGATGTCCCTGCTCAAGCGATGGCTTCTCGGCACCCACCAAGGCGCCGTGGCAATCAGCCACCTCGATTACTACCTGGACGAGTTCACGTTTCGGTTCAATCGCAGGACATCGGCCTCGCGTGGCAAGCTCTTCTTCCGGCTGGTCCAACAGGCTGTCCAGGTCGAACCGCAGCCGTATCGGAAACTGATCCGACCACAACCTATTGGGGGTGGTTGAGCGAAATGGATACCCCTCTGAGCCATTAGCTATGAGCTAACAGCCGACAGCTAACAGCTAACAGCCAATAGCTGATGGCCAACCGCTACTCCGTAATCAACTGCTCGTCACGGATGGTCTGCTTCATGACTGTTGCGTCATTGGCGGCGGGAGTGTCGGGGCGATGGCGGATGACCAGGTCGTAGAGTTGGAGGGCGCTTGCCGTGGCGCCGCGGTCGTCCAGGCGGGCGGCGTAGTGGAGCAGGCGTTCGACGTCGGCGTCGTCGGCGTCGCCGTCCTCGAGGCGGCGGCGGGCGTAGTCGCGGAGGACCGGCCAGTCCGCGACGGCGAAGACGAACAGCCAGATGAGGTTGACCCCGGGGATGAACATGAGGAAGGCGTGCATATGGGAATAACCTGCCCGACGCACGGTGACCGCCAGGGCGGCGAGACAGGCGAAAACGATCAGTCCGTAAAGCAAGACCGGGTTCATGGTTGGCATCCCCCCAACGCGGCGACGACTATGAATCTCCTGCGCTCATCCGGAAGCGCCGGCCCGGGCGTCGGAGTTGTTCGGCGTGATCGACAAAAGCAGTCTTGCTCTGCGCTCCGGCGGTGCGGCCTGTCGCCGCGTTGCTTACCCCTGGGTCGCTTGGCCCTCCCTGAGTTTCTTGCCTGAGTTTCTTGCCTGGGTTTCTTGCCTGGGTTTCTTGGCCCGGGCGCGCCCGGCCGATTGTAGGACCGCCTGCGCTATGCCGCCATGCTCATGAGCTTGGAGGTGCAAGATAAATGAGGTTTCAGGCACGGCGGGAGTAAGGGAGGTGTGCACCGGGGGCGGTGAGAGTAGAGAGGAGCGAACAGTTGAGAGGAGAACAGGTGAGCAGGGGAGTGACTGGGTACGGCGTATTCGATGAGGGCTGACGGAGTGGGTTATTGGTCCGCTTGGGCGGCTTGCTGTTTTTCCTGAACGGCTTGTTTGTGGATGGCGGCGTCGTTGGCGATTTTCGTGCCGGGCAGGCAGCGGATGATGAGGTCGTAGAGGCGGACGGCGCTGTCCCAGGCGCCGCGCTGGTCGAGCTTGACGGCGTAGGCGCGCAGGCGTTCGGCGTCGGCCTCGGTGGCTTCGCCGGCCTCGAGCCGCCGGCGGGAGACCTCGCGGAGGATGGGCCAGTCGCTGGCGGCGAAGACGACGAGGCAGACGAGATTGGCGACGGGGATGAGCATGAGCAGGGCGTAGATGCGGGAATAGCCGGCCTTCTGAAAGATGACGGCCGTCACGCCGAGACAGACGGCCACGGTGAGGAGGTAGAGCAGCAGATCGAGCATGGAGCGACCTCGTTGGCAAACGTGAATGAAGCGCGGGCGATTATATGCCGGGGTGGTGGTGGTGCCACTCAAGGGGGTACGGCGCGAGCCAAGTTGGGGCGGGCAGGCCGACGGCGGGCACGACCCGCCCTACGTCGCGAAACCCGCGGATCGGTCTTGTTGCGGCCAACGGATAGCGGAATGCGCGCGTGGTGACCGGCTGGAAAGCCGGTCACACACCGTGTTATTCCGGTTTCCAGCGGACGTTGGGTTTGCGATTGGCGGCGACTTCGTCGAGCCGGCCTATGGGGGTGTTGTGCGGGGCGCTGCGCAGACGCTCCGGATGGTGCTCGGCCTCGTCGGCCATCTCGAGCATGACCTCGCAGAAGCGGTCGAGGCTGGCGAGGGATTCGGTCTCGGACGGTTCGATCATCAAACAGTGCATGATGGGCCAGCTCATGGTCGGCGGATGGATGCCGTAATCGAGGAGGCGCTTGGCGAAATCCCGTTCGGTGATACCCTGGTCCTCGAACTGGGGCACAGTGATGAACTCGTGGGCGTAAGGGCCGGGGAAGGGCAGCGGGTAACGCTCTTTGAGGCGGGCGGCGACGTAGTTGGCGTTGAGCACGGCGCGGTTGGAGACGCGGCGCAAACCGTCACGGCCCAGGGAGCGGATATAGGTGTAGGCGCGGACGAGGACGCCGATCTGCCCGTAGAAGCTGCGGACGCGCCCGATGCTCTTGGGCATGTCGTAGTTCCAGCCGTAGGTCCCGTCGTCGCGGCGGAGCAGCGTGGGGCGGGGCAGGTAGGGGCGGAGTTTCTCCGTAACGCCGACCGGGCCGGCGCCGGGGCCGCCGCCGCCGTGGGGGGTGCTGAAGGTCTTGTGGGTGTTGTAGTGCATCACGTCGACGCCGACGTCGCCGGGGCGGATGACGCCGAGGCTGGCGTTCATGTTGGCGCCGTCGTAGTACAGCAAGGCGCCCTTGGCGTGGAGGATGTCGGCGATGTCGGCGATCTGATCGTCGAAGACGCCGCAGGTGTTGGGGTTGGTGATCATCAGGGCGGCAGTGTGGTCGTCGACCTTGCGGCGGAGATCGTCGAGATCGACCCGGCCGTCGGGGCGCGAGACGACCTTGTGGCTGTCGAGGCTGCAAATGGTGCAGCTTGCCGGGTTGGTGCCGTGGGCGCTGTCGGGGGCGAGGACGATGCGGCGGTCCTGTCCGCGGTCGCGGTGGTAGGCGTCGATGATCATCAGGCCGGTCATTTCGCCATGGGCGCCGGCGGCGGGTGCGAGGCAGACCTCGGCCAGGCCGGCGATTTCCGCGAGGTAGCGCTTGAGTTCATAAAGCAGGGCGAGCATGCCCTGGACGTCGGCCTCATCCTGGTAGGGGTGCAGATGGGCGAAACCGGGAAGGGCGGCGACGCGTTCGTTGACCCGCGGGTTGTACTTCATGGTGCACGACCCGAGGGGGTAGAAGTTTTCGTCGATGCTGAAGACGCGGTGGCTCAGGCGCGTGAAGTGGCGGACGACGTCGAGCTCGCCGACCTGGGGCAGGGGCGGCGGATCGTCGGCCAAAAGGTGGGCCGGGACGGCGTTGCTGCGCTCGACCTTGGGCACGTCGGTGTCGGGCAGGGACGTGCCGCGGGCGCCGGGTCCGCCGAGTTCGAAGAGGGTCGGAAGGGGCTTGCTGGTCTGGGTCACCGGTTCGGCGGCCATGGGTGGTACTCCCTATTGGATGTGTTGCGTGGGCAACGGATGACTCTCGGTTGCGGTGCTGCCTGTTTCCGGGCCCGGCGGGTTTCGTGGCGCCGGGCGCTGTCGTCTGGTTGTCCGCCCCGGGTGCCTGCCCTCGGGGTTGTGTTTGGTTCTCCCTATGGTTCCGCCGTTACGCGGCGTCGAGGGCGTCGACCAGGGCGTCGATGTCCGCCTTGGTGCGTTTCTCGGTGACGGCGACGGCGAAGCAGTCGCTGAGGTCGTCGAACCAGCGGCCCAGGCCGACGCCGGCGATGATGCCCTTCTTGCGGCAGACGGCCATGACCTTGCTGAGGTCCTTGCGCGTGCGCACGACGAATTCCTTGAAGAACGGGCCGGCGAAGCGGAGTTCGTAGTCGTCGAGTCGGGCGATTTCGCCGGCGGCGTAGTGGGCCTTGTCGAGGCAGCGGGAGGCGACCTTGCGGATGCCGACTTTTCCCATGGCGGCAAGGTAGACAGCCGCCCGCATGGCCATGAGACCCTGGTTGGTGCACACGTTGCTGGTGGCCCGCTCGCGCTTGATGTGCTGCTCGCGGGTCTGGAGGACGAGGGCGTAGCCGCGGTTGCCCTGGTCGTCGTGGGCGACGCCGACGACGCGGCCCGGGAGCTTGCGGAGGAACTTCTCGCGGGCGGCGAAAAAGCCCAGGTAAGGCGCGCCGTACTGAAGCGGGATCCCCAGAGCCTGTCCTTCGCCGATGACGATGTCCGCGCCGCAGTCGCCCGGGCGTTTGAGGGCGCCGCTGGCGAGGGGGTCGTAAGAAACGATGGCAAGAGCGCCGGCCGCGTGGATCGCGTCGATCAGGGCGGGTATGTCCTCGAGCAGGCCGAAGAAGTTGGGGAACTGAAAAATCACGGCGCTGACGGTGTCGTCAAGCATGCCGGCGAGTTGGTTCGGGTCGGTCAGGCCGTCGGCCATCGGGCAGCGGGTGACAGTGACGCGCTGCTGGGCGGCGTAGGTGGTGATGGTCTCGACGATGTCGGGATGGCAGGCGTCGGCGACGATGAGGCGGCTGCGGCCGTTGGCGCCCAGGGCCATCATGGCGGCTTCGGCCGCGGCGGAGGCGCCTTCGTAGAGCGAGGCGTTGGCGATGTCCATGCCGGTGAGCTGGCAGATCATGGTCTGGAATTCGTAGAACGCCTGGAGCGTGCCCTGGGAGGCCTCGGCTTGGTAGGGGGTGTAGGCCGTGAGGAACTCGCCGCGCATGGCGAGGTGGTCGACCACGGTGGGGATGAAGTGGTCGTAGGCGCCGCAGCCGGCGAAGCAGGTGAGGTCGGTAACCGGTTTGTTGCGGCGGGCGAGGCCTTCAAGTTCGCCGAGGAGTTCGAGTTCGCTGCACCCCGGCGGGATGTCGAGTTCGCGCTGGAGGCGCTGGTCCGCGGGGATGGGGGCGAAGAGATCCTCGAGGCGCTCGACGCCGATGGCGTCGAGCATGGTGCGTTCCTGTTCGTCGGTGATCTGGGTGTAATCCATCGGGGCGCTTTCAGCGATTAAAGGTTAACTGGCGACCTGCACATACGGCTGGAGGACTGTACGCCGGTCAGGGGATATATCCACCGGGGGGCGCCTCGCCGGCGGAACGGGTTCTGAGGCCGGGTTGACCGGCTGGAAAACCGGTCCCACCGGCACAGCCGTTCCCACAGAAGACGCCCGTTCCATCATCTCGATGTCAGTCGATTGCCGGGGTGGCCTCGGCCGTATGGTTCTTGTAGACCTTGGTGCCCAGCAAGTGATTGTAGTTCGTCCAGGCGCTCTTGGCGTCGCGATCGCTCTTGATGAGCCCGAGGTAGGTGTTGAGCTTGGCGTCGAGGTTGTCGAGGTGGTGGATGGCGACGGCCTCGGGGGTGGCCGGGATCTTGGGGCTGCCGAATTCGTACTGGCCGTGGTGGCTGAGAACGATGTGCTGGAGGGCCCACTTGAGTTCTTCGGGGAAGGGGAGGCCGGTCTCGGCCTCGACGGCCTTGGTTTTGTCGGCGATCCAGTTGACGGCGATGTTGATGTGGCCGAGGAGCTGCCCTTCGTTGGAGTAGGTGAACGCGGTGTCGCAGTTGAGTTCGGCGATCTTGCCCATGTCGTGGAAGAAGAGGCCGGTGAGCACCAGATCGAGGTTGAGGTCGGGGTAGCGGGGGATGACCAGCCGGGCGATCTCGAGCAGGCTGAGGGTGTGCTCGAGCAGGCCGCCGATGTAGGCGTGGTGCATGTTGGCGGCGGCTGGCGAGCGTTTGAACCGGTTAACAAAGTCGGGATCGGCGACGAACTGCTTGATGAGCAGTTGGAGGTCCTTGTTTTCGATGCCGCGGAGGATCTCGAGCAGGCGTTGCCACATGGCGTCGATGTTGTGCTCAGTGGTGGGCAGGAAGTCGCCCATCTCGACGGTGTTTTGGTCCACCGGGCGGATGGCGTCAATAATGAACTGCATGTTGCCCTTGTAGCTTTCGGCGCGGCCTTTCAGCTCGACGAAGCCGCCCTCGGGGAGGGTGTTGTAGAGCACCTCAGAGGCCTGCCACATGCGGGCGGGGATCTGGCCGGTGCGGTCGGTGAGGACGGCGTGGATGTAGAGGGCGCCGTTGGTGGTAGTGCGGAGGTCTTTTGAGGCGACGAGGAAGACCTGGGATTCGATGTTCTCGCCGGCGGCGAGGTCGGCGATGAAGCGTTTGGCCATATCGAGGATCTCCAAAGGGGCGAGGGGCACTGTACGGCGCGGGGGGGAGCCTTTCAAGCCGGCCAGCTCAGGCGAGAAACAGGGGCGGTCTCCAGCGGGTGTGAAAAGTTGTCACCGGGGCTGGATGCGGTGCGGCGAGCGGCCACCCGCGGTATAATTGCCTCGGATTCGACCCGACCCGAGAAACACCACGAGGAACCCAGCCCTTATGCTCCGCAAAGTCTTCGTCAGCATCTTTCTATCCGGCTTGTTGCTTGGGATTGGTGGGGGAGCGGCGTACTGGCTGTTCATCCACCGTCCGGAACCCGCCCGCTCGGACCTCAAGGCGCGGGCGCCCCTCGTTTCGACGGTCAAGCTGGCCCCCCGCGACGTGCGGGAGGTGCTCGAAGGGTTTGGCACGGTGCGCAGCGACCGCGAAGCGACGTTGACGGCCGAGGTGAGCGCTCCGGTGGTGGAACTGGTCGGCGACCTCAAGGAGGGGATGGCGGTCGAGGCGGGGCAGGTCCTCGTGCGCTTGGATGACCGGCAATACCGGCACGAGCTGCATGAAGCGGAGAGCCGATTGCAGGCGGCCGAGGCGGAGCTTGCCCAAATCGTGGTGCAGCGCGGCAACCTGGGCAGTCTGCTCGAGATCGCGGAGGCGGATCTGGAGCTGACACACAACGAGGCCGAGCGCGTCCGGAAGCTGTACGAGGCGGGCAACGCGCCCAAGACGGAATACGACACGATCCGGCTGAAGTACCAGGCGGCGGCGCGGGCCAAGCAACAGTTGGAGAACGAGTTGGCGCTGCTGGAGCCACGGCGGCTGCGGCTGGCAGCGGACCGGTCGGCGGCGGAGGCGCGGGCGGAGCGGGCGGCGCTGGACATTGAGCGGTGCTCGATCAAGGCTCCGTTTGTGGGCGTGGTGGCGTCGCTGGCGGTGCAGGAGGGGACCAAGGTGCGGGTCGGAGGGGAGATCGCGCGGGTGGTGAACCTGGGGTGGATGGAGGTTCCGCTGGAGTTGCCGGTGTCGAAAAGGCCTGCCGCGGAGGTAGGGGCGTCGGCGGTGCTGTACGTGGAGAGCATGCCGGAATTGCGCTGGTCGGGGACGGTGGCACGGATCGCGCCGGTGGCGGATGCCCGCAGCCGGACGTTCAAGGCATACGTGGAGGTGGACAACGCGGCCCAGGCGACGCCGCTGCTGCCGGGCTATTTCGTGAAGGCGGAGATCGAGGGGCCGGTGCTGCCGGATTCGCTGGTGGTGCCCCGGGGGGCGGTGATCAAGGATCGGCTGTTCGTGGTCAACGATCATCAGGCTCACGAGCGGCGGGTGAACGTGGAGCAGTACCTGGGGGACGACGCCGTGGTGACGGGTGACCTGGCGCCGGGTGACCTGGTGATCGTGACCAACCTGGACATGCTCTTCGACGGGGCCGCGGTGCGGCATGAAGGGGAGGAACTGGCGTCCACGAACGGGGCTTCGGAAGCATCGCTGGCGGATGACGCGGAGCAGGAGGCGTCGGGGATCGTGATGACCAACGGCGAGGGGGACAAGTCGTGAGGTCGCTTCCGGAACTGAGCGTGCGCAATCCGATCCTGGTGAACCTGGCGATGATCGCGATCATCGGCGGGGGGGTGTACAGCGCGATGACGATGGTGCGGGAGATGTTTCCCGAATCGCGCCCCAACCAGGTGATGATCATGACGCCGTATCCGGGCGCGTCGCCGTCGGAGGTGGAGAAGGGCATCACCATCAAGATCGAGGAGCAGATCAAGGACGTCGAGGGCATCGAGAAAGTCGTTTCGACCATCCGCGAGGGGTCGAGCGTGATCATGGCCCAGCTCTACAACGACGTGGAAGACCTCGATCGGGTGGTGAACGACATCAAGAACAAGGTCGACGCGATTCCGCGGACGGACTTTCCGGAGGAGGCGGAGGAGACGGTGGTGAGCCGTTTCGAACCGACCATGCCGGTGATCAGCGTCTCGCTCTACGGGGACATGACCGATGAGCAGCTCAAGACGCTGGGCAAGCGCATGCGCGACGACATTCTCGCTTTGCCGGACATCACGCGGGTGGAGTTGTCGGGCACCAAGCGCGACGAGATCAGCGTGGAGGTGCAGCCGGAGCAGTTGATCCGATACGGGTTGAGTTTTCTGGACATTTCGGAAGCGATCCGCCGCGGCAATCTCGATCTGCCCGGGGGGCAGGTGAAAACCGAACGGGCGAACGTGGCGGTGCGGACCCTTGGCGAAAAGGACCGGGGGGAGGACTTGGAGCACCTCATCGTGCGGGGTTCGGCCGGCGGCGACGTGCTGCGCCTGGCGGACATCAGCGAGGTGGTGGACGGCTTCGAGGACTTGGACCTGCGCTCCCGGATCGACGGTTATCCGGGGGTGAGCGTGACGGTGTCGAAGACGGCCGATCAGGATGCGATCCTGATTTCGCAGCGGGTGCAGGCGCTGGTGGCGGGCAAGAACCGCCAGCCGTTGGAGACCGACTGGCTGACGCGGCTGACGGGTCGGGCGTCGGAGTTGCAGGCGATTCGCGACGAGGCGGCGGCCACGCCGTATCCGCAGATCGGCACGCTCAAAGTGCACTCGAACCTGGCGCGGTTCATTGAGGGGCGGCTGGATCTGCTTCAGCGCAATGGCCTCTGGGGCATGGTGTTCGTGTTCCTGTCGTTGCTGTTTTTCCTGAATTGGCGGGTGGCGTTCTGGGTGATGATCGGGCTGCTGCTCGCCATCCTGGGGACGCTGGTGGTGATGCAGGCGGCGGGGGTGACGCTGAACCTGATCAGCATGTTCGGACTGATCGTCGTGCTGGGCATGCTGGTGGACGACGCGATCATCGTCGGCGAGCACGTGTATACCAAGATCGAGAACGGAGCCGAACCGGAACTGGCGGCGATCAAGGGGGCCGAAGAGGTCACCAGCCCGGTGACCTGCGCGATCCTGACGACGATCGTGGCGTTTGCTCCGCTGCTTTTCATTGAGGGGCGGATGGGCGACTTCATGGGGGTCCTGCCGCTGATCGTGATTTTCGCGTTGAGCATCTCCCTGGTCGAGGCCCTGAGCATTCTGCCTTCGCATCTGGCGGAGAGCTTTCTGAAGGCGGAAAGACGGGCGGCGCGGCGGCAGGTCGCACGGGTGGCGGCGTCCGGCGGGTGGCGCCAGACGCTGCGCGACTGGCAGGTCGCGTTTCTCGACAAGATCATCCGCCGGGGCTACCGGGCGTGCCTGGAGCGGGCGGTGAGCTACCGCTATGTGACCATTGCCGGGGCGGCGGCGCTGCTGATCTTCTGCCTGGGCATGATCGGCGCGGGCAAGGTGCCCTTCGTATTTCTCCAGGAGATGGACGCGGAGACGCTGATCGCGGCGGTGGAGCTGCCGGTGGGCAGCACGCTGGATCGCACGGACGAGGTGATGAGCCACGTGGAAAAGGCGGTGAACGATGTGCCGGAGATGAACACGGCATTCACCATCGTCGGGGCCCAGATGGATTTCAGCGGGACCAACGCGGGGGCGTCCAACGCGCACGTGGGCCAGATCGTCATGGAACTGACGCCCAGCGAGGAACGCGAACGCACCAGCGACAAGATCCTCAACGAACTGCGGCGCGAGACGGCCAATACGCCGGGGGTAAATTCGCTGACCTTCACCGGCATGCACGGCGGGCCGGGGGGCGCGCCGATTCAATACGAAATCACCGGCGAGAACATCGATCACCTGGTGGCGGTCACCGCACGGCTGAAGGAGAAGCTGCGGGAGTACGCCGGGGTGTTCGACATCGAAGACGATTTCGACGCCGGCCAGCGGGAAGTGCAGGTCGAGTTGCTCGACTCGGGACGGGCGCTCGGGCTGACCACTGAGCAATTGGCGATGCAGGTGCGGGCGGCGTTTTTCGGGCTGGAGGCGCGGAAGATTCAGCGCGACCGGGAGGACGTGAAGATCATGGTGCGCTACCCCGAGTCGCGCCGGCAACGGATCGCCGACCTGGAGCACATGCGGGTGGCCACGCCGTCCGGGGTGCTGGTTCCGATCAGCGAAGTCGCTCGCATTCGGGAGGGGAGCGGTTACGCGACCATCCGGCGCAAGGACCAGCAGCGGGCCGTGACGGTAAAGGCCGAGGTGGACCAGACGGTCGCCAACGCAGAGGACATCATTCAAGAGGTCAACCCCTTCATGGACCGGATGCAGCGGGCGTATCCGGGTGTGCGCTATGAGCTCGGGGGCCAGAGCGAGGAGCAGGCCAAGTCGTTCGGCTCGCTGAAGCGGGACGCGTTGATCGCACTGGTGCTGATCTACGTGGTGCTGGCGGGGTTGTTCCGCAGCTACGTGCAGCCGGCGATCGTGATGGTGGCGATCCCGTTCGGACTGATCGGGGCAGTGCTGGGCCACTACGCCATGGGCTATCCATTCACCGTGCTGTCGGCGATCGGGCTGGTGGCGCTCACCGGGATCGTGGTCAACGACTCCTTGATCCTGGTGGAGTTCATCAACCGGGAGGTGCGCGACGGCGTCGCGATCAAGACGGCCGTGGTTCACGGCGGGCTGGCCCGGCTGCGGGCGATCATGCTGACCACGATCACGACCATCCTGGGGCTGGCGCCGCTGCTGACAGAAAAGTCGTTCCAGGCGCGGTTCCTGATTCCGATGGGGATTTCGATCGCGGCCGGCTTGGCGTTTGCGACCGTGCTGACCTTGATCGTGGTGCCGTGTCTGTACGTGGTGGTGGAGGACGTGAAAGTGGCGGCCGGGGCGATCCGGCGGGCGGCATGGCCGGAGGCGGTGGAACCGGCGGCGTCGCCCGAGGGTTGACAGGGGCGACAGGCGAAGGGGCGGTTATCAGACCCCCGAGGCGCGGGGGGCGGGGGTGTGAAGACTAGCGGATTGTTGGCGTAAGTTGTTTCATGAAAGCGGGTTGCGGTTGTAACGGGTCTGGGGGGCGGCAGATTTCGCCGCTGCAATCTGGGGCTTAATCTTGCATATATGCTTGAGGAACTTGCCGCCGACGATATGCTGTTACCCTTAATCGAAACTTCACCGTGGCGCGGTGACTTTGTGGCAGGTGTCCACAACGAACGTGAAGCGAGAGTAATCGTATGGCAGATACCAATACGACTGAGGCGAAGGTCTCGGCCGCAGCGAGTGGAGCTGGCTACCTGGACTTTGAGAAGCCGCTGTTTCGGATCCAAAGCGAGATCGCCGAGTTGGAAGCGCGGCAGGCGGAAGACGGACGGGATTTTTCGGCCGACATTCGTCAACTCCGCAACCGGCTCAAGCAGATGACCAAGCGGCTGTACACCCACCTGACGGCGTGGGAGACGGTGATGGTGGCGCGCCATCCGCAACGTCCCCTGGCGCCGGACTACATTTCGCGGATCGTACGCGACTTCTGCGAGATCCACGGCGACCGCCTGTATGGCGACGACAAGGCGATCATCACCGGCTTCGGGCGGATCGGACCGCACAAGGTGATGGTGATCGCGCACAACAAGGGGCGCGACACCCCCGAGCGCATCCGCTGCAACTTCGGCTGCGCCCACCCGGAAGGATATCGCAAGGCTCTGCGGGCGATGAAGCTGGCGGAGAAGTTCAACCTGCCGGTGGTCTGCCTGATTGACACGCAGGGCGCGTTTCCGGGGATTGGCTCGGAGGAGCGCGGGATCAGTTCGGCCATCGCGGTCAACCTGATGGAGATGGCCCGGTTGAAGGTTCCGGTGGTCTGCATGGTCATCGGCGAGGGGGGCAGCGGCGGGGCGCTGGGCATCGGCGTGGGCGACCGCGTGGCGATGTTCGAGCACTCGTTCTACTCGGTGATTTCGCCGGAAGGGTGTGCCGCGATCCTGTGGCGCACGGGCGAGCAGCGCAAGCTGGCGGCCGAGTCGCTCAAGCTCACCTCCAAGGACCTGGCGAAGCTGGACCTGATCGACGCGGTATTGAAGGAGCCCATGGGCGGCGCCCATCGCGCGCCGGACGAGGCCGCGGCGGCGCTGGAGAAATACATCACGGATTCGCTGCGCGAGCTGAAGCGCTACAAGATCGATACGGTGCTGCGGAAGCGCTACGAGCGGATCCGCAACCAGGCGAGCTTCTACACCAGCGCCTCGGAGAAAACGCGGTCGCGGGTGCGCACGGCCAAGACGACGGTGACTGCTCGGGTGACGGCGGCGCCGGCAGCGCCGGTGACCAGCTAGACTGTTCACCATTGAACAATTCGTGGCAACATTGAGCGGGCGGCCAGCGGGTCGTCCGCTTTTTTTGAATTCGGCGGCGCGGGCTTGCCGGCGAAGTCCCGCGCGACGCGGGTCTGTTGCTTGTGCGCGACCGGCAACGTGGGTAAAAGCGCAAGGGGCGGCGTTGGCCCGCCCTTGGATGCGTTCGCGCCCTTCGGGAAGCGGACAACGGACGAATTGAGCCTGCGCGCGGAGGACAGATCTGATGACACGTTACCTGAGTGTGGCGGTTGGTTTGCTGTCGGCGTTGAGCCTGACGGCAGGGGCGAGGGCCGACGACGGCAAGTCGGGCGCGCTCGGCAGCGTGACGAAGCATGCCTGGGGCGAATTGCCGGACGGTCGCGGCGTGGACCTGTACGTGCTCACGAACAAGCACGGCATGCAGATGAAGGCGACGAACTACGGCGGGCTGATCGTAGCGCTGACGGCGCCGGATCGAGAAGGCGAATTCGCCGACGTGGTGATGGGCTTTGACAACCTGAAGGACTACATCGCCGACACCAACTTCTTCGGAGGCCTGATCGGTCGCTTCGGCAACCGCATCGCGGATGGGAAATTCACCCTTAACGGCAAGTCGTACGATCTGGCGACCAACAACGCCCCCGGCGGCATCCCCTGTCACCTGCACGGGGGCGAGGAGGGCTTCCACAAGAAGCTATGGAACGCGGAGGCGGCGGTGGCGGACGACGCCGTCGGCCTGAAGCTGCACCGGGTGAGCCCCGACGGCGAAGAGGGCTACCCGGGCAACCTGGACGTGACGGTATGGTACTGGCTGACCAACGACAACGCCTTGCGCATCGAGTTTATGGCCACGACGGACAAGGCCACGCCGGTGAATCTCACCCACCATGGTTATTTCAACCTGGGCGGGCACGCGAGCGGAACGATCCTGGATTACGAGCTGACCATTCCCGCGGACCACATCACGCCGGTAAATGCGGGGCTGATTCCGACGGGCGAGTTGATGCCGGTGAAGGGCACGCCGTTTGACTTCACGGCGCCGACGGCCATCGGGAAGCGGATCAACGACGAGCACCCGCAACTCGCCCACGGGGCGGGCTACGATCACAACTTCGTGCTGTCGCGTTGGGACACCAAGCTGCGCCCGGCCGCCCGGCTGCATGATCCCCAGAGCGGGCGGGTGATGGAGATTCTGACGACGGAGCCGGCGATCCAGTTCTACAGCGGGAATTTTCTCGACGGCAGCGTGGTGGGCAAAGGGGGCAAGGCGTACGCCTACCGGACGGGCTTGTGCCTGGAGCCGCAGCATTATCCGGATTCACCCAACCAGCCGCACTTCCCATCGACGACTCTCCAGCCCGGGGAGGTCTACCGGCACACGTCGGTCTACCGCTTCGGAGTGAAGTGACGGAGTGCGTTTGACCTGATTCCGCCATGCCGTAAGGCGTGGGAATGACAGGGTAGCGCCTGACGTGTACAAACTGCGGGCGTCGTTCGGTCGGTGTGACCGGACGACGCCCGCTGTCGTTTTTGGGTGGCGGCTAGCGCGGTGCGGCGTCGCCGGGCTGGCTACGGGCCGGTGAAATTCTGCTGCATGATGGCGAAGTCGCGCAGGTCCACACGATTGTCGCCGTCCACGTCGGCGATAGTGCAGATATGGCCGGCGTAATCGTAACCGGGGCCCTGGATACACGCGTGAATGTAGTCGTAGTCGTTGAGATCGACCTGGCCGTTGTGATCCAAATCCCCGGGGATCGGGCCGACCGTGCCGCCGAGGTAGTCGAGGGCGCGCTGCATGAGGTCGGTCCGGATGGCGGGCGCGGTGATGGTCTCGAAGGGGAAGGCCAGCGTGATGGTGCGGAAGATGCCGTTGGGCTCCTCGTAGAGAATACCGGCCGTCCCGCCGCTGCCGCCGGAATAGGCGAGAATGGTCTCGGCGCCGGGTTGGGGGGTGATGCGGTCGGGCGCTTCCACATTGTAGGGCGCTCCATTGCCGGGGGCGAAGTTGAACGCAGGGATGTCGCTGAAGAAGCCCGTACCGGCCGCGTTGTACGTTCCGGCGTCGTTACCGACGTAGTCGGCGCCGAGGCGCTCTTCGTAGAAGGTGCGTCCGCCGGAGAGAAAGTCCAGATCGTAGCCGATCTCCGAGCCGGAGATGAAGAGGGCCCCGCCCTGGTCGAGGTAGTTGGCGAGGCGGTTCTGCTCGGCCGCGCTGAGCGTTTCGTCCTCGGTGCTCTCTTCGCCGCCGATCCAGACAACAATGTCGTAGTTATCGAGGTTGACGCCGTCGGCAGCCACGGCCTCGTTGCTGCACGAGGCGAAGCCCAGCGTGGAGGCCTCGGCGATGGCGGTCGCGTGCTGCACGACGTAGTCAAAGGCGTTGGCTTTCCGCCAGATCTGCCGCTCGTTCTGGTCCCCTGCGTAGGCGGGGGGAAAGGTGAAGGTCTGCACGTGGTTCTGCTGGCGGCGCAGGCGGTCGAAGCCGTTGACGATGAGGACGGAGGCTTCGCCGGTTGGCGGACGGCGGACAGCGAGCACCTCGGTGGGCATGGACTCGCCGCCGGGATTGGTGGCCGCCACGCGGTAGTAGCGCACCACGCCGGTGGGCGGCGCGGGCAGGGTAGCGGTCAGCACGTTGCCCACCACCGTGGGATTGCCGAACCCGTAGCCGTTGGGTGACTCGTAGACGACATAGCCGGTGGCGGGATCGCCGCGGGCGCCGTCGGCGAGCGGGGCGATCCAGGAGAGGGTGATGGTACCATCGCCGTTGTCTTCCACCTGCACGTTGCGCGGGGTATCCGGCGCAAAGGCCAGGGGAACCTGGCTGCCGGACAGGCCATGGAGGAAGCGGATGATGCCCTGCACCTGGCTGCGGGCCATGGCGGCGCGCACGCGGCAGTCGCGGAGCAGCTCGGCGTCCTGCTGATTGTCGTGGAAGGCGAGCTCGATGATGGTGGCGTCGAACTCATCGCTGTTGTTGCTGGTGCTGATGGAGCCGTAGCCGCCCGTGTAGGTGTCGCGGCTGTCGTTCCAGGTGTGCTCGAGCTCGCTCTCAATAGTCTTCAGATCGTTGTCAAGCTCCTCGGAGACAATGTGGGCGAAGGTCTGCTGGTTGGTGGTGGCGTTGCCGGTGATCAGGCCGACGCTGCCGCGGGCGGAGCAGGGGGGACCGCCGACACAGCCGGCGGCGTTCGTGTGAAAGGCGAGGTACACGCGTTTCCAGCGATCCTGGAAGATGCCGCCGGTGGGCACGCGGTTCATCTGGCGAGCCATGCGGGCGGCGCAGCCGTGGTTGTCGGAGAGGTCGTCGCCGCCGCCGTCCCAGATGCTCGAGCTGAAGCCGACGGCGTTGTTGCCCATTTCGCTTTCGGCCCAGTAGCGATGGGCTTCTTCGTCGCGGGGATAGCCGCTGGTCGAACCGGGACCCGGGCGAACGACGTCGCCCATGCCGACGCCGAAGCGAATGGCGTCGGCGATGACCACGCCGGCATCGGGGGAGGCATTGGTGATTTCCACATAGTTGTCGCCGCCGGCCTCGAGGTAGTACTCGCCGAGCCAGATCCAGCCGTTGCCGGTCTCCTCGTGGTTGACGCCGACTTCGGTCACGCCGCCGCTGTGGCTGATGCGGTAGGTCTGGATGACGCGGTCGGAGCCGGCGCGGGTGAAGCAGTAGACGGGGTAGAAATCCGTGACGGCGATCGTGGGGGTGTAACGGGCGGTGGCGGATTCAGAGGGCGAAGTGCTCGCCCACCGGTAGGGGATGCCCGAGTTGGTGACGCCGTTCTCGTAGTACTCCGCGGTAGCGCTGCTGTTGTTCCAACTGCCGGTGTAGGTGACGCCGGGATCGTCGTTGTCGAGGACGATCTCGATGGTCTGGTATCCGACGGGGCGCAAGGGTACGACGGTGGCGCCCGCGTTGAACAGGTAGTGGACGAAGTAGTTGATCATGTCGAGGTTGCCGTAGTCCTCGTTCATGCCGAGCAGGGCGCTGTGGCGTTGGAGGTACCAATTGCTGCCGGCGGTCCAGCCGTGTCCGCCCGTGGTGTAGACCGTCACGCCAGTCAGTGCGCCGGCAGGCTGTTGGGCGCCGTGGGCGGTGGGGCCGCCAAAACCGCGCAAACCCGGGCTGGACTTGGCGGGAACCGAGTCCAGGGGCGCTTCAAAAACCGGCGCTTCGGCCGAAAGTTCTGCCACGGGGCGATAGGCGTCCAGGACGGCGTACTCGGCGTCGGGCCCGCGCCGCAGGCGCACGCGACTGCCGGCAAAGCCGGGATCCGCGTCAAAAGGTCGGGCGAGTTCTTCGGCCAGGGTCTCGATGTCCGACGGCGTCGGATCCCAGGCGGCATCGGCCGGAATCGTCAGGTCCGCATGGAGGATGCCGTCCACCCATTCCGCCCGATCAACGGTGGTCTCCGTTGGAAGCAGGGTGTGGCCTGCTTCGCTGGGCCACTGGGCGACCAGGTCGACGGCCGACGCCGCGCGGGAGCACGTCGTGGGGTCTGTGGACGCGTGGGATCGCAGAGCGGAGACCACGATGCAAAGGGTGACGAGCAGAAGCAGACGACGGGTGATTTCGGGGCGTTGGTGCATGGCCTCTTTCCATCTCCAGGGTGGGGAACCGATGCCTGACGCGCCCCGGTTGGGATCGTTGAGGGACGCGACAGGATGATGTTATAATCATCCTAGGCGATCTAGGCTTGGGCAATCAAGCGGGCAACCGGGCCATTTTGGGCATTATGGGGCCACCCGGCCGGGTCATGCCGGCGATTCTTGTCGTGATCAGGGCCGGACGGCGGTTAGAATCACGGAAGCTCAGGGGCTATCGGCAAACACGGGCAACCACCATCGACGAGGCACAGCACGATGAACGAGCGTACAGGCATGCGGATGGGCGGGACGATCGCAACGCTGGCCCTGCTGGCCTTCGGCGGTCTGGCGCATGGGCAGGCGATCGCCTTCCAGGACGATTTCGACGCCGGGACGTCGGCGGGCGCTTGGGAAGCGTACAGCGCGGGCGGGGATTACACCGTCGATTTCGCCTATGACTACAGCAGCCGAGGCATACCAGCCGCTCCGCACTCGGCCGGGGGAACGACCGTGGGGCTGCGACTGGCGGTCAACGTGGACGGGGTGCCGGCCGTCGACGGGGTCTCGCTGTACCCGACCGGTCAGACCTTCACCGGCGACCATACACTGAAATTCGACATGTGGCTGCACTACAACGGTCCGGCGGGGGGCGGGATGGGATCGACCGAATTCGCGACGGCCGGGTTGTTGCACGGGGGCGGAAAGGCGGTCTGGGCGTCAAATCCGGCGAGCGACGGTCATTGGTTCGCCGTGACCGGGGAGGGGGGCGCGGCGGAGGACTACCGGGCTTACCGGGGGGGCACGCTGCTGGGGATCGATGAGGGCGTGTACGCGGCGGTGAGCCGCAATCACAACGATGCATTCTACCAGACGTTTTTCACGTCGCCGCCGTTCGAGACGCAGGGGGTCCCGGGCAAGCAGTGGGTCGAGGTGGAGATTGCCGTCCGCGGGGGCGTGCTGGCGTGGCGCATCGACGGGCGGCTGATGGCCGTGCGCTACGAGCCGGGGTTGTCGGCCGGCAACGTCATGCTGGGGCTGATGGACACGTATGCTTCGATCGCAAACCCGGTCGAGGACAATTTCGTGATTTTCGACAACGTGCGCGTCGAAGTGGCGGACTGCAACGGCAACGGCGCGGCCGACGTGGCCGAGCTGGCGGCCGGAACAGCCCTGGACTGTAACTGCAACGGCGTCCCGGATGATTGTGAAAACCTTGACGGTGGGGATTTCGACGTCGACGGTGACGTGGACCTGGGCGACTTCGCCGCGTTCGTGGCGTGCGTGGACGGGGTGGGGTCGCCGATGGCGGGTTGTGCGGCCGCATGCCTGGAGGCTTTCGACCACAACGGCAACGCGACGGTGGACCTGCCGGACTACGCCGCGTTCCAGCGGCAGCTCACGCGTGGAGTTTTCCCCAGTCGCCCGGCGGCAGCGCTGACCGGCAGCCAGGTGTTCATCGATGTGGCGGGACAGTCCTACACGGGGCGGGAGAGTCGGCTGATGGCGGAAATCACCGGCGGCAACGTGCCCGGTTTTCTGCGCACGTTCACCCCCGTGACGGTCCATGCGACGATCGGGGGCATTCCGACGGAGGGCACGTTTTTCGTGACGCCGGATTACCTGTGCGTGGGGGTGGATCGGGATTTCGTGCGCACGCCGCTCACGCCGCTGGCGGCGCAGCCGATCGCCGACGCCCTGGGCTGTCTGCTGCCGACGCGGAAGATGGTCGATGCGATTCACGCCCAGGCGGCGGTCAAGCTGTCGCCCGCGCCGATCAGCCCGAGCACCACGGACATCATGCGCGCGACGACGCAGTACCGCCATCATCAGACGGTGGAGGCGCAGCGGGCGGGGCAACCTTTGGGGGCATTGATCGCGGGCATCAAGAAGGATGTGGTGATCACCCCGCTGCTGGCGACAAACCCGGGAAAGGTGGCCATCTACGGGTGGCACTATCCCAACGGATCGCCGATCCAGCCGCTCTATCTCGGGCACGTGGACTGGTACGTGGACTACAGCCACGGAATTCGCCTGGTCAAGGACGTCATGCTGGTCGACGGCGTCGCCATGCCGGTGGCGGACGTGCTCAATCATCCCACGTTGCACGTGCTGCTGAGCGACGAAGGACCGATCGCCGATCCCCGATATTGACCCGGATACGAGCGATGCTGCGCCTGTGGGATCGGCCGGTGCTGGCGATCGTGCGTGCGCCATGGTAAAAAGTAGCCGTGGCGTCGGATGGGTCGGGAGCGGTCTGAATGCGGGGGTCCTGGTACACCATGACTGCGATCGCGGGCGAAGGCCAGTTGCGCGCGCGGTGGCTGGCCGTGGCGTTGCTGTGCTGCGTGCCGGCGCTGGCTTGGGCGGCCGAGCCGGAGCGGGTATTGCGCGTGCGCGGTGATCACGCCTATCCACCGTACGAGTATCTGAATGAAGCGGGCGAGCCGACCGGGTTCAATGTGGACCTGTTTCGGGCGGTGGCGGAGGCCGTGGGGCTGCGTTACGAACTGCGCCTGGGGCCGTGGGCGAACGTGCGCGCCGAGTTGGAGGAGGGGCGCATCGACATGCTGCTGGGCATGTATCGGTCGCCCGCCCGGGACGAGGGGGTCGATTTCTCCACGCCGCATACGGTGTTGTCGCACGCGATCTTCGTGCGCCGCGGGGCCGACGTCCACGGCGTCGAGGACCTGGCGGGCCGCAGCGTGATCGTACAAGCGGGCGATGTGGCCCATGACCTGCTGCGCGATCGGGAGATCGCCGAGCAGATTGTGCCTGTGGAGAGTCCGGAGGACGCGCTGCGTTTGCTGGCTTCAGGCAAACACGATTGTGCCGTAATGGCGCGGCTGCACGGCACCTACCTGGCGCACGAGCTGAACCTCGGCGGAATCCGTACGGTGGGCGATCCGATCGCCCATTCCGAATACTGCTTCGCGGTGCGGGAAGGGGACGCGGTGCTGAAGGCGCGGCTCGACGAGGGGCTGCGGATCATCGTCGCGAACGGGCGCTACCAGGAAGTCTACGACGCGTGGTTTTCCGTGCATCAGCGGCGCGCGGTGTGGCCGGTGGTGGGGCGCTACCTGCTCATGATTCTGGCGCCGGTGGGGGCGGTACTGGTGCTCATCGTGCTCTGGAACTGGACGCTCAAACGGCAGGTGCGGGCGAAGACTGGCGAACTGGCCCGGGAACTGGCGGAGCGCATGCAGGCCGAGGCGGCGCTGCGCCAGGCGCGCGATTTCAGCGCGACGATCCTGAGCACGGTAGACGCGCTGGTGATCGTGCTCGACGCCGAGGGGCGCGTGGTCAGCTTCAACCGCGCATGCGAGATCGGCACAGGGTACGCCTTCGAAGAAGTGCGCGACCGGGTCTTCTGGGAAATGCTGGTTCCGCCGGAGGAAGTCGGTGGTGTGCGCCGCATGTTCGAGCGACTTCTGCAAGTTGGGGGGCCGCGCCGCCATGCGAACCACTGGCAGGCGCGTGACGGTCGCAAGCGGATGATTGAGTGGTCGAATACGGTCCTGCACAACGTCGATGGCGCGGTGGAATACGTGATGTGCGCGGGAATCGACGTCACGGAACGGCGGGCGGCGGAGGATGAAGCCAAGCGGCTGGGGCATCGTCTCCACGCAGCGCAGAAGCTGGAAGCGGTGGGACAACTGGCGGGTGGGGTGGCCCATGATTTCAACAACCTGCTCACGGTCATTATGGGCAATCTGGATTTGCTGTCCGAGAGCTTGCCGGAGCGGGGCGAGACGCGGACGCTGCTCCAGGGCATCAGCGACGCGGCCACGCAGGCGGCCGGCGTGACCCGGGCCTTGCTCACGTTCAGTCATCGTCTGCCGACGGAAAAGCAGGCGATCGATCTGCGGGAGACGGTCGAGGATGCGTTGAAGCTCGTGCAGCGTCTGCTGCCGGCGGCGATCGAGTTGGAGACGCGGATCGCCGACGGTGAGGAAGTACCGGTCAACGGCGACGTGACGCAGATCCAGCAGGTGGTGCTGAACCTGGTGATCAACGCCCGCGACGCCATGCCTGGGGGCGGCGTGCTGCGGGTGGCGCTCGAGCGGGTCGCCGGCGATACCGGCGGGGATGGATCGGATAAGCGTGACGTCGCGGTGCTCACGGTGGCCGATACCGGCGGAGGCATTCCGCCGGAGGTGCAGGAGCGCATCTTCGAGCCGTTTTACACGACGAAGGAGCGGGGCCGGGGGACCGGGCTCGGGTTGGCCATCACCCACGGGGTGGTGCGCGATCACGGTGGAACGATCCGGGTGCGGTCAGAAGTGGGACGCGGCGCCGAATTCGTTATCACGCTCCCTTGCGCCGAGAAGCGTGCCGATACGGAGGCCGGCGCCGTGGCGGATGCGCTTCCCCGGGGGGCGGGCGAAACCGTGCTGCTCGCCGAAGACGATCGGGCGGCGCGGGAGATCATGGGGCGGACCTTGCAGGATCTGGGCTACGTCGTGGTGTACGCGGTGGATGGTCCGGGGATGCTCGCCGCCTACGAACAGGAGCACGCCGCGATCGCGCTGATCGTGACAGACGTGGACCTGCCGGGACGGAGTGGCATTTCGTGCCTTTGGGAAATCCGATCGACGGGCGATCACACGCCGGTGGTGATCGTCACCGGCGGGGTGGATCCATCGGTCGACGAAGCACTGGGGGCGCACACGGTGTTGCTGCGCAAACCGTTTCCTATGGCGCAACTCGGGAGAACGGTCGGTCGGCTGCTGGCGGCGTCGCGTGCAGCGCGAAAAGCATCCATCGGATAGCGCTTGCTGTCATGCCCGCGGCACTCTATGATCGACGCCAGGTATTCCTACTGGATGTGAGTGGCGGGCGCGCCGCGCCCGGCGTCGGGTCGGTTTCTGCGGGATGATCTCTCATGGTGGACGGTGGTGCGGACACCTATCGCGTGCTGTTCGAGCGCTCAGCGGACGCCAGCCTGATCATCGACGGGGATCGATTCGTTGATTGCAACCAGGCCGCGGTGGACATGTTGCAATGCCGCAGCCGCGACGAGGTGTTGCAACTGCACCCCTCGGACCTCTCGCCCGAGTTCCAGCCGGACGGCGAGCCTTCGTACGCCAAGGCCAACGAATTGATGGCGATCGCGTTCGCCCGCGGGAGTCACCGGTTCGAATGGGATCATCAGCGGCCCAACGGTGAGGTGTTTCCCGTAGAGGTGCTGCTCACGGCGGTTCCCCTGGGCGATCGGCAGGTGCTCTTCGTGGTCTGGCGGGACATCACGGAGCGCAAGCGGGCGGAACGGGAGCGCACCCAACTGGTGCAGCAGTTGCACCAGGCGCAGAAGATGGACGCCATCGGTCAACTGGCCGGAGGCATCGCGCACGACTTCAACAACATCCTCACGGCCATCCTCGGCAACGTCGAACTGCAACTGGCGCGCTATGAGCGCGGCACGGTGACGGCCGAGGCGTTTGCCGAATGTCTGCGCGAAATCGGCCAGGGGGCGGAGCGGGCGGCGTCTTTGACCCGGCAGTTGCTGGCGTTCAGTCGGCAACAGATTTCCCAACCGCAGGTGCTCGATCTCAAGAGGACCATGCAAGACCTGGAGGGCTTGTTCCGGCGCCTGCTCGCGGAGGACATCGCCCTGGCGGTGCGCGTGGCCGACGAGGTGCAGAACGTGCGGATGGACCCCGCCCAGCTCGAGCAGGTGGTGGTGAATCTGGTGGTCAACGCCCGGGACGCGATGCCGGACGGCGGACGGCTGAGCCTGACGCTGGCCAACACCCACCTGGACGCGAGCTACGTGGAGCAGTTCGCCGAGGCCCGCACCGGCCCCCACGTCGTGCTGACGGTGAGCGACACGGGCACGGGCATGGAAGCGGCTACCTTGCAGCGGATCTTTGAGCCGTTTTTCACGACCAAGGAGATCGGCCGGGGCACCGGGCTGGGTTTGGCCACCGTGTACGGGGTCGTCAAGCAGGCCGGCGGGCACGTGACCGTGTACAGCGAGCCGGGGCACGGGTCGGTGTTTCGCGTTTATCTACCCGCTTGCGATGATGCACCCCAGGTCGCCGCCCTGCACGAAGAGCCCGTGGAGGAAACGCCGGCCGGGCAGGGGACCATCCTGGTCAGCGAGGACGATCCCGCCGTGCGGCGCCTGGCCGCCGACATCCTGCGGCAAGGCGGATACACCGTGCTGGAGGCCCAAGACGGCGCCGCGGCGCTGCGCCGCGCGGAGCAGTCCGAGGCGCGGATCGACCTGCTGGTTACCGACGTGATCATGCCGGACATGAACGGACGGCAGGTGGCGGACGCACTGCACGCGCGGGACGCGGACGTGCGGGTACTGTACATGTCGGGGTATACCAACGACGTGATCGCCCACCGCGGGGTGTTGGACGACGGCGTGGCGTTCATCGAGAAGCCCTTCTCGCGCCGCAGCCTGCTGCACCGGGTCGCCCAGATTCTGGAACTGCGGCAGCCGTCGGCAGACGATGTGCAGGGGGGCTCGTGAGGGCGAGGACATTCAGGAAGTTGGATGCTGTGATCGCCTCGCGGCCGCTTCCCCGATAAGATGCCGCCATGCAACGGCTCGGAGATTTCTTCGCCCGCATCGCGCAACGAAGCCTGCCGGAACCGTTGGTGTTGGCCTGCCTGCTGACGCTGGTCGTGTTCGCGGTGGCGTTGGCCTGTCCCCTGGAAAACACCCTGCGCAGCGCGCCGCCGATCAGCCGGGCCTTGATGCTGGCGACGATGTGGCTGGACGCGGTGTGGAATCCGCGCTTTCTTACCTTTGCCCTGCAAATGTGCGTGGTGCTGCTGACCGGGTTCGGGTTGGCGCGGGCGCCGGTGGTGCTCGGGGGGCTGAGGCGGCTGGCGGGACTGGTGCACAGCAACCGCGGCGCCGTCGGGCTCATTGCGGCCGTCTCCTGCGTGGGCTGCTGGATCAACTGGGGCTTCGGGCTTGTGCTGGCCGGCGTATTGGCGCTGGAGGTGCGGGCGGCGCTGCAGCGGCGGGGCGCCGCGTGCCAGTTTGCGGTGATCGTGGCGGCGGCGTACGCGGGGATGATGATCTGGCATGGTGGATTTTCCGGATCGGCGCCGCTCAAGGCGGCTTCGGACGGGGTGGTGCTGCGGGCCGCGTCGGCGGACGCGCCGGCGGAGCGGATTGCGCCGATCCCGGTGCCAGCCACGATCCTGCACCCGGTCAATTTGGCGCTGACGGCGGTGCTGATCGTGGGCATTCCACTGGTGCTGCGGGCGATGGCCCAGCGGGTCGGCGGGGACGTGGCGGAAGGGGCGGTTGCATCCCCGGCTGATGTGCCGGGGAGCGGATCCAGCCGGGAGGCCGCAACCCTCGCCGACCGGATCAACCACGCGTGGTGGCTTCCACGGCTGATTGCGGCCTTGCTGCTGGTGGGCCTGGGGCGAAGCTTGGCGCTCCAGGGTGGCGGGGCGATCGGGCTCAACTTCGTCAACAGCACGTTTCTGGCGCTGGGGCTCCTGCTGCACCGCGACCTGGGCTCATACATGGGCGCGGTGATGCACGGGGGGCGGGCGATCGTGGGAATCGTGGTGCAGTTCCCGCTGTACAGCGGGATCCAGGGGGTCATGTTCGGCGCCGGCCTGGCGGCAGGTATTTCCCAAGGGTTTGTCGACGCGGCGGAGTGGACGGCGGGCGCTCTGGGCGTATCGGCCGCAAGCACCTTTCCGCTCGGCGCGTACCTCAGCGCCGCGGTGGTCAACTTCTTCGTGCCCTCCGGCGGCGGGCAGTGGATCGTGCAGGGGCCGATCATGTGCAGCGCCGCCGAGGCGCTGAACGTGCCCTATGGGCAGACGGTGATGGCGATTGCCTACGGCGACCAGTTGACCAACATGGTGCAGCCGTTCTGGGCGATTCCCCTAATGGGCATGACGCAGGTGGACGCGCGGCAGTTCATGGGTTACTGCGCGCTGCTGATGCTGCTGGCGGCGCCAGTCTTTGCGGCGGCGCTGCTGCTGTTTTGAACCCGCCGGCCGGGCATCCCCGCGACGCGGGGGCCTGCGGCGGCGAGAAAGGATGTTGGGGTGACCAAGCAAACGCAGGATTCCCTGGTGGATCTGACGCTCACGGCGTTTTTCGATCGGCTGGCGGCGCGGGCCCCGGCGCCGGGCGGCGGGGCGACGGCGGCGGCGGCCGGGGCGCTCAGCGCGGCGTTGGGGCGCATGGTCCTGGCGTATTCGATCGGCAAGAAGACGCCCGACGACGCCCGGGCGCAGTTGACCCAGTGGGCGCGCGACCTGGCGACGGCCGATGCGAACCTGCGACAACTCATCGACCGGGACGCGGCGGCGTATGCGGCCTATGCGGCGCTGATCCAACGCACGGACGGCGAGGCCGCCAACGCGCAGGCCAACGCGCAGGCCAAGGCCGAGGCCCTGGCGGCGGCGATGGAGGTGCCCTTGACGATCGCGACGGTGGCCGAGCGCATGCTGGCCGTCCTGCAAGAGGCCGTACCGCGGGCGAGCCGCTGGATGTACAGCGACCTGGAGGCGGCCGGCATTCTCGCGGAGGCGACGGTGCGCTGCGCCGGATGCAGCGTGCGGGTCAATGCCGATCAGATCACCGACGCGGCGCTGGTGGAGGCGGCGCGGATGGGGCAGGACAAGCTGGAAGCATCGGCCGCCGAACGGCTCGTGGGTTTGCGGGCGGCGCTGCGGTCGCGGCGGAGCGGCTGATCGGGAGGGGGCAGGGCGCGGGGGGACTTGCTGTGATGGTCGGCGGATTTTGCCGATAAGGCGGTATGGCCAGCGAGCCGGACTATTACCTGGAGGTCGAGGGGCTGGAGCCGGTGGACGCGGCGCCGGCGCGCGGCGGAGGCGCGCGCAGGTGGATCGGTGTGCGTTTCGATTGCTGCGGGGTATATCTGCGGATCTACCGCAATCGCGCCGGCACGGCCTACGAGGGTCGCTGCCCGAAATGCCTGGCAAAGGTGCGCGCCCTGATCGGGCCGGGCGGCACGGCATCCCGCTTCTTCGTCTGCGACTAGCCGCTTGGGTCGTCGGGTAACGGGCTTGTCATTCCAAAAACGGCGAGATCTTCTCCCTGTCGCGCGCTGGGCTCGACGTTATAATTCCCCTCCGCATCCCGGCGACGGCGGTTGTTCGGCGCGGCGCCGTCGGTCTCGGGCAGGCGCCCTGCGAGCACCGCGGCGTGTCGCCCGACCGGACCAACGCATTCAACAGAGGGGACATCCGTGTTCAACAAGCTGCTGTTTCCAGAGGCCATCACCAGCGGGGGGTTGTTTCTGGAGATGGTGGTGGCGGCGGCGATTGTGATCACCGCGGCCATCGTGCTCACCAATCTGGCCGATCGGTTCGCGGAGGAGTGGGGCCTGGGGCGGGCCTTCGTGGGCATGCTGCTGCTGGCTACGGTAACCTCGTTGCCGGAAGTGGTCGCGGGGGTGACGTCGGGGCTGCTCGGCGCGGTGGACATGGCCTTCGGAGCGGTCTACGGAAGTTGCTCGTTCAATATCGTCATTATCGTCATCATGAACCTGGTGCTGGTGGGCGGGGGGTCGGTGCTGCGCGGCGCTCGGCCGGCGCAGCTTTTGAGCAGTTCGTTCGGGATCGTGATGATCACCCTCTCGCTGCTGTGCATCGTGACGGTGGGCAAGTTCGCCGACTGGCCGGCGATGCAGCAGGTGGTGGAGTGGACGGCGTGCGTGAGCATTATCGCGATCTACATCTTCTGCATGCACCTGATTCACCGGTTCGAGCAGCGCGACCTGCGCGAACAGGGAATGCTGCCGATGCCGACGCGGCGGATGGGGTTGCTCGTGAAGATCGTGGTCGTATCGCTGGTGACGATCATGGCGGCGTGGTGGCTGACCCGCACAGGCGACGTTTTGGCGGAGCATCCCATCGGTTTTCTCGGCGGCCGGGCGCTGGGCAAGACGATCATCGGCATGTGTTTTCTGGCGGTGGCCACGTCGTTGCCGGAGATCGCCACGAGCGTGACGGCCGTGCGGATCAACAACCTGGACATGGCCCTGGGCAACGTCTTCGGGAGCAACATGTTCAACATCCTGGTGCTGCCGCTGGTGAAGATAGCGGTGCTGGCGAAGGGGGATCCGCTGCTGATGGCGGGGGAGAACTTTTCGCCGAACGTCAACGTGCTGGCGGGTCTGTTGCCGGTGCTGTTGACCGCGGTCGCGCTGGCGGGAATCGCTTATCGGACCCAGCGGCGGGTGCTGCGGCTGGGTTTCGACTCGGTGGTGCTGCTGGTGATTTACATCGTGGGGATGGCGGCCGTCCTCAGCGGCACCACGTCCGGATAAATCCGCCTCGCGGCCGGCACGCGCGGCGGCAGATTACGCGCTTCACCTGCTTCCCATAAGTTCGGTACGAACGGACAATCGCCGATATTTCCTGGGGTAGTGTACGTGTTTTCACCCGGGGGTAGCGGTGTATTTGGCCCACTTCCATCTCGAGCGGATGCCGTTTGACAACACGCCGGACCCGCGTTTTTTCTTCATGACGTCCGATCATGAGGAGGCGCTGGCGGCGCTGCGCTACGGTGTGGCGCAGGAGCGCGGCTTCACCGCGGTGACCGGTCTGCCCGGGTGTGGGAAAACGCTGTTGGGCCAGATGCTGGTGGCCTCGTTGCGGCTGACGGCGGACGTGGTCACCGTGACCCACACGCCGGACGACGCTCATGATCTGCTGACCACGCTGTGCCGGGCGTTCGGCGTGCGCTTTCGCGCCGCCCACACGACCGGCGAGTTGGTCGATCGCTTTCGGCATGCGTTGATCGCCCAGCGACACGAGGGACGCCTGGCCGTCGTGGTGCTCGACGAAGCGCAGAATCTGTCGCTCGAACTGCTCGAGCACCTGCGCATGCTGGGCAATATCGAGCTCGACACGGCGAAGCTTCTGCAATTCGTGCTACTGGGCCAGCCGGAGCTGACCGCGCTGTTGCTGGATCCGCGGCTCGACCAGTTGCGCCAGCGCATCTTCTGCTGGCGGACGGTGGAGCCGCTGAGCGGCGCGGACGTGCGCCGCTATATCGATCATCGCTTGCGGATCGCGGGCGCTGGGGAGCGGCGGCTCTTCTCCGACGACGCGTGCGATCTGGTGCACGAGCGGGCGCGGGGAATTCCCCGCATGATCAACCAGATCGCCGACAACAGCCTGCTGGTGGCGTACAGCGCCTCGCGGAACGAGGTGGACCGGCAGACGGTGGCGGACGCCCTGCAACAGATGATGCGGCCGCAGTTCGAGGAGGCGCCGCGTCCGACGCCGCAGATTGCGTCAACCATTGCCGCGCCGCCGCCGCCGCCATCCGAAGCCGTTGCGTCACCGACTGCGCCGCCGGAAGCGCCGCCCCCCGCGTGGCTCGACCGCGCCGAGACGCTGGTGAAGGAATTACAGGAGGCGGCGGAGATCGGGGCGCGCATCAGTGGCCGGCTGGAGGCCGCCACGCGGGCGGCCACGCAACGCTGTATTGAAATCGATCAGCAGGTCCAGGTGGTCAGTGCCGGCGCCGAGCAGGCCGACGCGGTTGTCCGTCAGTGCGTCCAGGAGCGGGAAAGCCTCAAAAATGCGCTGGAGCAGTCCGCATCGGCCGGCCGGCGGATCGAACGCCTGGTGGCCGCGGGACTGACGCGCGCCCGGGAGGCGGTGAGTGACGTCAGCGAGGCGGTGGAAACGAGCCGGCGCGAAGGCCGCGCCCTCGACCGTACGATCGAGCGCTGCGCTGAGCGGGTGCTCGATTGCCAGACCGCGGAGAAAGCTGCTGTCGAAGCGGCGACGCAGGCGCACCGCGCGGGCGAGTCGCTCGCGCACCTCGAGACGCGGACGCAGGCGACAGCCGCCGAACTGGCCGACCAATTGGAGAACGCCGGCCGGGTCAAGCAGGCACTCCAGGATGAGGCCGACGCGGCTCGGGCGTTAATGACGGAAATTCAGACCGTGGTGGCGGGCGGAACCGAGTTGCTCCGTCGACTGGCGCATCAGGATGGCGTCGCCCAAGCGACCGCGGCGGCAGTCAAGCAACAGGCGGCCGAGGGCGAAGCGCTCGTGGCGAAGCTGGCGGAATGGCGGCGCACGATCGAGCGCCGCGCTGAAGGCGCGGGTGCAACCATCGACGACTGCACCGCGTTGCTCACCCAGTTGGGCAGTGAGCGCGATGCGGCGGAACAGACGCTGCAATCCATGGAGACGCGTCTGGAGGCCGTGCGCGGCGCGGATACCCGTTTGGCGTCGGCAAACGCCGCGGCCGCGCAAGCAACGGCCGTCACCCGGGCGACGCTCCAGGAAGTTTATGATCAGGCGTGCGCCGCGATCGATCGGCTGGCACGCGAGATGGATCGACTGCGGCGGGAGGTGTCGGCGAGCGTGACCCCAACCGTGGAGGGGCAGACGCCGGCCGACCTGATGGCGGGACTCAATAACCAGTTCCGCGACCTCTGGTCGATGCTGGCGGACGAGGGGACGCCGAGCGGCAAAGGTCCGGACCCGCGCCCCGAGTGACCGCTTGCTGATTCCCCACGGCGCCCATCACGAGCCCGGACCCATCGTCATGCAACGCTTTCGACTGATCCTGGCCAGCGCGTTGACCATCATCATCCTGGTGGTTCCGCCGCTGCTGTCGGTCTACTCCAACCGCTACGTCGAGTGGGTGCTGGGCATCCTGTGCGTGGGGCTGGTGGCGGTGACGTCGGCTGCGCAGCCGTGGTCTTGGCTACGGGGCCGTCCGGCCGAGCATGCGCCGGTGCAGGAGTGGGTTGACGTCGACCTGGACGAAGACGCGCTGACGGGGGTTTGGGGCGGCACGTTGCGGATCTGGCCGGCGGGGTCGACGGCGTCGTTGCGGCTCTGGCCGATCCGGATCCGGATCGAGGACGGGGTGAGCGAGGTCGCGGTGATCCCCGCGGGCCGCGGTGCGGGCGGCGGATACATCACGCGGGTGCTGTTGCTGGAGCATGACACGGCGCGCGGCAACGTCGACCTGCGGATCGAGATCAACGTCGGCGGACGCCGGGAGCTGCACCGGGTGGCGTTGTGCCGGCAGGACGGGCGGTTGATCAGCGAGGATGAAACCGCGACGGTGACGCTGGAATTGCGGCCGCAAGCCCCCCTCAAGCAAACCCGGAAGGTAGCCGACGAAACATTAGCGGACGTTGCGTGAACCTTGGCCGAGGCATAGGCCGGGCGGGCGGCGTGCGCATCGCGCGGCCTGACGGCGGGACCGCGGTGTGACCCTGATGGAGATGGCGGGCGTGGATACTGCGACGCACGAGAAGTGGCTGGCGGATACGCGGCGGTTCTGGGACGCGGGCTCCGAGTTCGAGGCGAAGTATCGCCGGATCTGCTCGTCGCCGGCGTTTGACGCCACGGAAGACGAGGCGGAACTGCGCCGGCTGTGGGAGGCGGAGACCGCCAGGGCCATGCCGGAGATTCTACAGGGGATTCCCCTGGCGGCCGACTGGACCTGCCTGGAAATCGGGTGTGGGCTCGGGCGTTTGCTCAAGGCGCTGGCCCCGCGCGTGCGGCAGGCGTGGGGGGTGGATCTGAGCGAGAAGATGGTGGCGTGGTCGGAGCAGTACCTGGCCGACGTGCCCAATGCCGAGGTGCGCCTTAACGACGGCTGCTCGCTTGCGGGCATCCCGGACGGGTCCGTGGACTTCGTGTTTTCTCACCTGGCGTTCCAGCACATGACTCTGTTCGAGGTGGTCGAGGCGTACCTGGCGGAGATTCACCGGGTGCTGCGTCCGGGTGGCTATTGCCGCATACAGAACTGGCGCGACGCGGCCAAGCCGGTGCGCGAGTCGTTCAAGGACCTGGTGCGACCGCTCTTGGGGCGAGGCAAGTATCGCAGTTCGCGCCTGTGGACCTGGGCGGAGGGCAAGGAGGTCAAATTCGGCGGCGTGGTGTATCACCCCCGGCAGTGGCGGCAGGTGCTGCGGCGGTACGGCTTCAAAGTGGTCGACCAGCAGGTCGGGGTGGGGCACGAGTTCTGGATGTGGACAACGGTGCAGAAGCCTGGCCGACCATGACCGCGCCGCTGATTTCCATCGTATTGCCGGCGTACAACAGCTCGGAGACTCTCGGCCGGGCGATCGAGTCCGTGGTCCAACAGACGACTGGGGATTGGGAGTTGATCGTGGTCGACGACGGATCGACCGACGCCACGCCCGAGATCACTGCACACTATCGCCAGCAGATTGGAGAACGGCTGACTGCGCTGCGGCAGGCCAACGGCGGGCCGAGCGCTGCCCGCAACGCGGGGATCGACCGGGCCCGAGGCCGATATGTGTGCTTCCTCGACGCCGACGACGAGTTCCTGCCGACCAAGCTGGCCCGCCAGATGGGCTTTTTCGAGCGCTGTCCCGAACTGGGATTGGTGTTTAGCGACTACGCCTACGTGGATCTGCGCGGGCGCTACCATCCGAGTGTGTTCGATGATCTGGCGCCGTTCGTGCGGCGCATCCCCTTCAGCGAGCCGTCGGCCGGACTGCGGGTGTGCGGGGCGGAACTGGTCGAGGCGATGACCGGGCGCTACACGGTCTCGACCATCACGGGCATGGTGCGGCGCGATGTGCTGGATGCGGGTGTGCGCTTTCCCGACGGGCTGATGTACTGCGAGGAGTGGCTGTTTTTTCTGGAGGTCGCCCGGCGCGTCCGCGGCGGCTATGTGAACGAGGCCTTGTCCTTGCACCATCACACGGCCGGAAGCGTTTCGCGGTCGAGCGTGCGGCGCAACCTGGAGCATCGGGTGCGGGCGTTGGGGCACGTGCTCACACACCAGGCGCAGGATTGCCCGGCCGCCCGGCGGGCGTTGCGGCGGCAGTTGCACGAGAGCTGCCGGCAGTTGGGTTACGACTGCTACAAGGCGGGGGAATACGCGGCCGCTCAGCGTCATTTTCAGTCGGCGCTGCGCCACGGGGCCGACGTGCGCGGCGTGGTGCACCTGTTGCAGGCGCTGATGCGGCGCTGCGCGGGGTGCTGATCGCCGGGATTGCTGCGCAAGACATACCTTTCCGCCGCGGAATCAGCCGTTCCACCGGCATTTGATGAATGCTGCAATCCAACGCGCCGGCATGGAGATGCCGCGGTTGTTGTCATGCCGTACTTCGAATGCGTCGGTGTTGGGGCCTGTGGCGTCGGGCCGGGGTTGGTATTACACAAAGCGGATCTTGCGGGCGGCGTAGAGGCACATGCGCAACAGGATCAGCCCGTGCCGGAAGCGCGAGATGTTGGTGTCGCCGTAGGTGCGGGCCTTGTAGTGCACGGGGACGTCGGCGATCTTGAGATTGAGCCGGGCGGCGCCGAAGAGCAGGTCGAAGTCGCCGAAGGGGTCGAAGTCGCCGAAGTAGGCACGGTTCGCGGCGATCTTGGCGTAGTCGCTGCGGCGCAGGACCTTCGTGCCGCAGAGCGTGTCGCGGAAGCGCTGGTTGAGCAGGTAGGTGAAGACGCCGCCGAAGAACTTGTTGCCCAGCAGGTTGAGAAAACGCATGGCCCGCTTGTCCATCAGGTAGACCATGCGGGAGCCGTTGACGAACTCCGCGTGACCGCCCGCGAGGGCGTCGCGGAAGGCGGTGAGCTCTTCCGGCGGAACGCTGATGTCGGCGTCGAGGATCATGAGCACGTCGCCGGTGGCCAGGTCGAAGGCCTTGCGGACCGCGTCGCCTTTGCCCTTACCGTCCTGGCGCATGCTGCGCACGCGCCATGGTCCGCGGTATTCCGCGACCGTCTGCTCGATGACGTCCCAGGTGTTGTCGGTGCTGTTGCCCTCGATGAAGATGACTTCCTGTTCGGGGGCGAGGTGGGGCAGCCGCGCCAGCAGCGGGCGAATGTGGCCGGCCTCGTTGCGTGCCGGCACGATAATCGAAACGCTATCGAGGGGCGCGCGGCGCAGGACCTCAGTGGCGACCGGCCGCGCAACCAGGATGTGGTTGAGGCACAGGGCGTTGACCAGGGGCAGGTTGGCGACGTAGCGGTTGAGCGCGTGGGATACGCCGGGAACGGGCAGGGGGGCGATGGTCGCGCCCATGGTGCGCACCGTGTCCCAACCCGAGAGGGTCAGCAGGTTCTGAATCTCGTTGGCGGGCAGCCAGTTTTGTTGCGGCGGCTTGGGCTTGACGCCCAGCCATTCCGCCAGGCGCAGCGGCGGCTGCCAGACGCGCGAATAGCTGACCACGACGAGCCGCGTGCGGTCGTGGCACAGCGTGTGCAAACTGCGCAGCAAGGCGAGCACATCGTACACTTCGGCAAGCGTCTGCGAGATGAGAATGTAGTCGAACGGTCCGTCGAGACGCTGGACGTCTTCGGCGCGGAGGTGCTCGAAGTGCAGCTCCGGATGACGCTTGCGCGCCTCGGCCACGTGCTCGGCCACCAGGTCAATGCCGACGCCGTGCGCCGGACGCAAGGCCGCGAGCATGTCGCCCGTGCCGCACCCGATGTCGAGCACGCGGGCGCCGGCGGGAATCACGTGCTGCATGCGCTGGATCAACCGCCGGTAGTAATACGGCGTGCGTGCGGTGGAAACGCTGCGACGCTGCTGATAACAACGGCGCACCTGGCGGCGCCAGTTTTCAGCGTCGCGGCCGCGTCGCAGGGTATCGACGGTGTCCGCGACGCGCAAACGCGGTTCGATCGCGGGAGCGGATGGTTGCGGCAGGGTGGCGGGTTCGCTCAACGGGAGGTTCCTTCCTTCCGGTGGCCAGGGTGCTGATGCGCGGTCAGCGCGCGGCAGTGTCGCGCGACGTGGGCGACGTCGGCGAGGCCGGCGCGCTGGCCAGTTGAGGCGCGACCGCCTCGTCTCGGCGCGGCGTACGACGCGCGGACTGGTCGGGGCTTTCCGTCTCTGCCTCCGCGGGTTCGGCGGCTTCGGCCCTGCTGGGACCGATGCCGCTCCAGCGGTCGATCAATTCGCGGGGCGCTTTGACCCACTGCTTGTAGGCTTCGGGATCCTCGACGCTGAGGTAGGCGCTGGCGGAGCAGAGGAAGACGGCCACGAGCAGGATGGTGACGGTCGCGGGGGCGAAGACCACACGCCGGCGGAAGAGCTTGGCCCGGTCGGCGGTGGTGACGATTTCGTCGATCGACTCGAGGATGGCGAGCCCCAGGCTGCGGGTGACCTGCTTGCTGGTGTGGTAGGTCTGGTCGAAGATTTCCTTGAGCAGGACGGTGACCGCCCCGGCGGCGAGTCCGGCGAGGATCGAGAAAACCAGGACGGTGCTGGCCTTGGGACGCACCGGGCGGCTGCCGCCGGTGGGGCCGGCCTGCATGATGAAGGTCACCCCGCGTTCGGACTCGTCGGCATTGAGGATGCTCTCGATTTCCTGAATGCGGCTGGCGTTCTTGGTGTATTCCTTACGCGCCTGGGCGAAGCGGTCCGCCTTGATCTGGTAGTCCTTGCGGTAGCGGAAAACGTTTTTCTGAAGGGACTCGTGCTTGGCGATGTCCTGTTCGACGGCTTCGAGTCGGTTGCGGGCGCCGTTGAGCCGGCTGGTGCGGTCCTGGACGTCCATCTGGAGGCTGAGCACCTCCATGTTGAAGCCGACGGTTTCCTCCACGGCAGAATCGGCCGCGGCCTCGTTGAGGGTCATGCCGCGGTTGGCGGGCAGTGCCTCGGCGTCGGCGAGGTACTGGGCCTTGAGGCGCTCGCGGAGCCGGGCGATCTGGTTGCGGCGTTCGACGATGTCGGGATGGCGCTCGGTCATGCGCCGCTCGAGCTGGAGGGTGTGAATCTCGTCCTGGAGGCGGCGAATCTCGTCCTCGATGGCCTCGCTCTCAGGGCTTTTCGTGATTTCCGGCACGGCGATTTCCGCACCCCGGTTGGCGGGAGAGGGGCGCTCCTTCATCTCGGTGGCCTGGTGGCGATAGACTTCGAGCAGGCGGCGCCGGGCGGTGAGTTCCCGATCGAGCGTGGTGATCTCGCGCTCCAGTTGCGTTTTTTCCGTGTCCAGCGAGGTCAACTTGAGCTTCAGATCGCCGGGGTTGGTCGGGTCGACCCCGATGTACTCCGCCTGGAAGGTGAGCAGCTCCTCCTCGAGGGCGAGCATTTCGTCACGGCGCTCGTCGGCGACCGTTTGAAAGTAGTCGCGCGCGTCGTTGAGCATATCCGCCAGGGTGGCGCGGGTGCGGCGGATGTAGGCGTCGGTGACGCCCTGAACGATTTTGCGCGGCAGGTGCGCCTCATCCCCGTCGTAGGTGATGCTGATCTGGTCGAAGTGCTCGTTTTTCTGGGTGATCCGCGCCGAGACGTGCGCGCCGATCATCGCGGCGCGGTGGCGCGCCGCCCGCAGGGATTCAGCGGTCAACTCGCCCTCGGCCGTGTAGGCGAGATCGGGCACAAGCTTGAGCTGCTCGACGACTTCGATCATCGAATCGAGGTCGCGGACGTCACGCTCGAGGGTGGGGCGGAAGAACCGGGAGAACTCGCCGGTGGCCGGCGTCTGCCGCAGGTTCATCAGTACGGGGTGATCGCGCCGCTCGATGACCGTGGTGGATTCGTAGCTGCGCTTGATCCAGTGGCTGGCGGAGGTCGCCAGACAGGTGACGATGCAGAAGGGGATGAAAAAGGACCAGCGCCGCAGGATGAGGATGCGGGCGGCCTCGATGATATTGTCGCGCAGCAGCGTCAACGAAGAGTCGTCCGCGGAGCGCGCCGACTTGGCGTCGGGCGTTCCGCCGTAATCGATGCTCGCGTTGTTCTTGCGTTCCTGATCCACGATCGATTCCTGATCCCTGGTCGAACGGCGAAACATTGCATGGGCTGGCGGCGGGGTGCATCCTCCGCCCGGGCCGGACGACGCGTCGCCCGACGCGCAGCGCATGCCTACGCATCACCCGATTTATCGGATTCAGGGGAAAGGGTCTGAATATATCGCTGCGACCGACGGAAAAGGAACGCGATTAAGGGACCCGGGTGAAAGAGCGCCCGACCGCAAGACCGATAACATGACGGTCGAATGGTCCGCAGCAGGGGCGACACGGGCGACCGGTCTGCCCTGCCGGCGGGGCGGAATTCTCCTTAACGGACGAGGCTGTGCATCCGATAACCCCAGCAGGAAGCGCCTCTGCGCTGGATTGCCCGGGATTTGTCACCCGCTCTTTTGCCGAAGGACATCAGCATGTCGCGTACCCCCTCCCGCAGTTTCTACGACACGTTCTACGAAGAGGGCGGCTGGCGCTACGGCACGCTCCGCGAATGGTGGTGGCACTGGCGGCACATGGTCCGGCGACTGGGCTTGCCCCGCGGCGGACGAATGCTCGAGGCCGCCTGCGGCATGGGGTTCCATACGAATCTGTTTTGTCGCATGGGATTTGACTGCGTCGGTTTTGACACCTGCGAGACCGCCACGCGGATCGCCCGCGAGACTTACCCGCGGCGCGAGTTTCATTGCTGCGACGCCAAGGGCCCGCTCCCGTTTCCGGAGGCGAGCTTCGACGTGATCGTCACCCGCGGGTGCAGCCTGTACCACTACGATCTCGCGGCGCCAGGCCCGCACGAGGCCACCCGTAACCTGATGCGCTACCTCAAGGTCGGGGGGACGTTCGTGCTTGTCATCGTGTCCGACCTGTCGGGCCGGCGCGATCCGGTCAAGATCTGGCAGAACCGCCTGGAAGATTACCGGGCGCATTTCGCCGGCTACGATCCCGATTGCCGCGTCGAGTGGCACAAGGGCGTGGTGATCTGCGGAGCCCGCAAGCAGGGTTGAGCGCACGCCCGTCGCATCATCCCTCGCCGGGAACCGTCGCATGGTTCAACCATCACAAACATCCCTATTGCGGACGGGCGCGGAGTCCGCGGCCGCCGCGCTGGATCGGTTGGGTTTTCTAAAGCTGCGCTTTCAGCGGGCCGGGGCGGTGCGGGTGCTGTGCTACCACGGGGTCTGCGCGGACGCGTTGGCGGACGCCCCCTGGACGCCGGCCTACTTCGTGTCCGCGAGTCAATTCGCCAGCCACTTGGCGGTGGCGGCCCAGTTCGGGCCTTTCGCGTTTCTGCCGGATGTGATTGAGTCCCTGGCGCGGGGCGAAGAGGTTCCGGCCGGGGTGGCGATCACGTTCGATGACGTGGCGGCGTGCACGTTCGAGCATGCCCGGCCCGTGCTCAACAAGCACGGCATACGGGCGAGTTTCTTCATTTCGTCGGGGTTTGCGACGTCAGGGCGTTTATTCGCCGCCGACGTGGTGCGGTTGCTTCAGGCATATCCCGCGTGGGCGCCGCATGCGGCTGACGTCGGCCTGGCCGAGTTGCTGGCCGCCCCCGAGGCGCACAAGCGGATGCCAACGGCGCGGTTGCGCGAGCTTCTGGAACATGCCGAAGCGGCGGTTCGCGCCCGGGCCGCCCCGGAAATCGTCAATGCCCTGCGCTGTCTGAACTGGGCGGAGATTCGATCGCTGGCCGACGACGGGCACGAGATCGGCGGGCATACGGCCGATCATGCGATCCTGGGCGTTGAGTCCGCGGAGGTCCGCCGCGCGCAGATTGAGCATTGCCTGGACACGATCGCACGGGAGCTTGGGCGGCGGCCGGTGGGTTTCGCCTATCCCAACGGCGGACCGGGCGATTTCGATGCGTCGGACGCGGCGATTCTGCGCCATGCCGGCGTGCGGTACGCGGTGTCCACCCGCTGCGGGGCGATTGAGCCGGGGGCCGACGTGTTCAACTGGCCGCGGGTGTGTGTCGGGCGCCGGCATACGGGCGCCAAGGTCGCGCTGGAGCTCTCCGGGCTGCTCGACACCCGCCGGCGACGGCAGCAAGGTTGGGCGGCGGATCGGGTGAAGATCCCGCGGACTGGCGACACCGCACCCTCGATGTCCGACGTCGCGGATCCGGCGGGGATGCGGGCCGAGGAATACGCCCGGCTGGAAGAGTTGCTCGCCGCCCAGCGCCCCCGGCGGACGCTGGAAATCGGCATGGCCTCGGGCGGCAGCGCCCTGCGGATCTGCCGGCATTTGCAGGCCCAGGGCGGGGAACGGCACACCGCCGTCGATCCGTTTCAGTCCGACCCGGCCGGCTGGGATGGGCAGGGCATCCGCCGCGTTGCGCAGGCGGGCCTGGCGGCGTACCTGGAGGTCATCGAGGCGCCGGACTACTTGGCGCTGCCGAAGTTGCTCGACGCGGGCGCGGCGTTTGACTTTGTCCTCATCGACGGGTGGCACTCGTTCGACCACACGCTGCTGGATGTGTTCTACGCCGACCTGCTGCTCACGCCGGGCGGCGTGCTGGCGATTCACGACACGGGGTGGCCGGCGGTGTACAAGGCGTGTCGGTTCCTCGAGACGCACAAGGCCTACACGCGGATCGGTCCGCCGATCAGCGTCATCCGCACGTCGCTGGCGGCGCGGCTGACCCGGCGGGTCGGACAGGTGCTGCGCGGGCCGAAGGCGATGGCCGACGCCCGTGCGCGCCGCGCGTCGTGGTTTGCCCTGGCAGCATACCGCAAGGAGGCGAGCCGGCAGGTGCCCAACGACTTTTACGCACCGTTCTGAGCAGCTCCGACTTCGTATGCCTGTTGCCGCGTTGGATCACTCATGCAGGTCACGCTGCATGGCCTCAATGCCTTCGCGCTTGATCTCCTCGACCCGCTCCCGCTCCTCCTCGGTCAGATCCGATTCGCGAATAAACCACTCGTAGGTGTGCTTGCCGTCGTCGCTGGGGACGACGACCTTCCCGACGATGCGGTCGCGGCGGCGTTCATCGGACGCGGTACGGGCGCCCGCCGATGCATCCTCCGCTTCGGTTCCGCGCGGGTGGTGGAGCATGATCGCGTCCCCGCGCCATTCATACGTCAGGCCGGTGGCGATGGCGAGCTGGGCCAGCGCCTCCTCAACGGTGACCCCTTCGGCGATGAGCGACAGACCGCGGCGGGCCCGGTCGGAGAGCGTGGCGGCCGTGTTCGGGTCGAGCCCGATGGGAATGCCCGCCTGCTCGGAGAGTCCGTGGAGAATCTCGATCAGTGGTGCGTTCTGATAGCGCAGCGAGACCGGCCACTGCAACTGCCGCCGCAGTTGGGCCTGCTCCCCGATCACCACGATGTTCTCGTCCCACGGGTACCAGACGGCGTCGATGGCGCCGCAGGCGTGTTCGAGCAGCTCGGCCGCTCTGCCGGCGCCGCCGTTGACGACCGCAGCCCGAAGCTCGCTCAGTCGGCTGCTCGGATCGCCGGGCATCTCGACGAAGCGGATGCGGTCGGCGATGGAATCGAACTCGTCTGCCGTTCCCTGCCAGCGGGCCTGCATCAGGCTGGAGAGCAGGCCGAGTTCTTCCCAGGTCGCCGGTCGGCCGAGACGGGCCAGCGGCGCCGCGGGGAACAGCACCACGCCGGTGTCGACGATGGCGTAGTCCATGCCGATCTGGTCGCACAGGGTGCGGATGCCGTCGCGCAGCCGGGCGTTGCGCAGTCGGACACTGACGCGCGTGGCCTCACCGTAGGGCAGGTAGGCGAGCGACTCCGGACCGATGGCGATGCCCAGGCCGGTTTCCTCGGCGATGGTGTTGATCGCCTCAGGCAGCGGGACGTCCTCGATGGTCAGGTTGGTGGGCTGATCCAGGGCCTGTTCAACCACCACGCGAAGCGCCTCGTTCGGACCCGCGGCCAGCAGCAGCGGCAACGTGACGACCAGTAGTTTCGTAAGCGTAGGCATCTTCGGGCATCCTTATCCGTTGCCGGGACCGCCGGCAACGCGGTGACCTGGGTAAATCTCAAAACAGTGCGGCGTCGTCTTCCAGTTCCTGTTCCCCGCCGGGGTAGGCTGCGCCGGCCGACACCGTCACGACCAGCGTGCGCCCGTGGGGCGCCGGACCGGTGGTGGCCAGCGCGTCCGGCGGCAACGTGCGGGATACGCTCGCGGTGCTTATCGACCGGGTCAACGTGGTGCGCTGAACGCGGACTTCGACCATGGTCTCGGTGGTCTCGGTGGTGCGGTCCTCTTCGCCGGATTGCCACCAGACGGCCGCGGTGGCCATCAGGGCGACGACCGCAGCGGCCGCCACGGGGCGCAGGGTGCGCAGCAACGGGCGGCGCGCCGGACGCGCGCTCTGCCTGCGGGTCCGGTTGTCGCGGGTGAACTGATTCCAGTCCACCTCCGGCACGGGCTCGGCCGACGCCTGCACGAGCGCGTCGACCCGGCGCAGCGCCGCCAACTCGGCGGCCAGATCGGTGTCGACCGCCAGTTGCCGCTCGATGGCGGCGCGGTCCTCGTCGGACAAGGCCCCGTCGAGATAGGCGCTCAGGCGGGCGAGCGTTTCGTCATCCATGGGTCGATGCGGAGTCATTGTGCACGTCCATCGCCGGTGCGTCCGGCGGCCTCAATTCAAGAAATCGGCGAGCTTCTCGCGCAGGGTCTTGCGGGCCTGAAACACGTTCCATTTCACCAGTTGCACGGTGCAGTTCATGATCTCGGCCACTTCCTTCTGCGGCAGGCCCTCCATGGAAAAGAGGATCAATGCCAGCCGCTGTTTCTCCGGCAGTCCGTCAATGGCCACGCGAACGGCGTCTTCCAACTCGGCCGTCTCGGGCCCTTCACCGGCGATCGCGAGCAATGCCCCGGAGGCGGTGCGGAGCTCGCTTTCGCCCTCGATGAGGTCGTCGGTGGAGAGGGCGTTGGCCCGTCCCCGCCCCCGTCGCAGATTCAGCGACAGGTTGGTGACGATCCGCATCAGCCAGCCGCCGAAGCGCCGCGGATCCTCCAGCTTGGGGAGGTTCTGGTACGCCCGCAAAAAGGCGTCCTGGGCGGCGTCGGTGGCGTCATGGATGTTGCCCAGCAGGCGGTAAGCGACGGCCACGGCGCGGCGCTGGTAACGCTCGACCAACCGGTCAAAGGCGTCCTGGTCGCCGCCGCGGGCGGCGACGACCCAGCGGGCTTCTTCGAGGCTGTGGTCACCGGCGTTCTGTGGGGCAGACATCGCATTCACAAGATTAGACACGGGCGCGAGGACCAGGTTAGTAGGCCCCGGCGAGTTGCGAGGATGGCCAAACCGCTGGGCGGCTGGAAGTTAGGAGCGATAATGGGGCGTGTCAATCGCGGCATGATCTCCGCCGGAGTTCGCGGTGGCGACGTCGTCGCGGCGTTTCGGGTGGTGGTTGCAGGTTATCGCGGTGCACCTATCATTGCCGCGAACGGGCAGGGAGGGGGCGGTGAGAGACCATGCAGGTTGCAGAGACGATTGCAGAAGTACGGCAGTACTTGGACGCGCCGCGGCGGGCGGGCCGGCGGATCGGGCTGGTCCCAACCATGGGGGCCTTGCACGCCGGGCACCACACCCTCATCGAGCGGGCCTGCGGCGAGTGCGAGGTGGTGGCGGTCAGCATCTTCGTCAATCCGCTGCAATTCGGACCCCACGAGGACCTGGACAAGTATCCCCGGACGCGGGATGCGGATCTCGCGGGCTGTTGCCAGCGCGGGGTGGACCTGGCGTTCTGCCCCGACGTGCCGGCCATGTACGGCGCCGACGTCAAGACCACGGTGCACGTATCCGCGCTGACGGAGATGCTGTGCGGACTGTCGCGCCCGGGGCATTTTGACGGGGTCTGCACGGTGGTGGCCAAGTTGCTGGCCATCGTGCAGCCGGATGCGGCGTACTTTGGGGAGAAGGACTACCAGCAGTTGCAGGTGGTACGGCGGATGGTGCACGATCTGTCGCTGCCCGTCGAGATTGTGGGTTGTCCCATCGTGCGAGAAGCGGACGGGCTGGCGCTGTCCAGCCGTAACGCCTACCTCACGTCCCCGCAGCGGGCCGTCGCGCCCGCGCTGTACGCTGCACTGTGCTGGGCGGTGCAGGCGGCTTCGGCGGGGGAGTGCGACGCCCGGCGCCTGGAAGCGGGCGCCCGCGAACGGTTGAACGCCGCAGGCGTGGAGGACATCGACTACGTTGCGGTGGTCGATCCCCAAACGCTTGCGTCACTGGAACGTATCAAGGCATCGGCGCGGATGTGCCTGGCGGCGCGGCTGGGCGCGACCCGGTTGATTGACAACATCGCATTGGACTGTGCGCCGGACGCGAAGTAGCATGCGTTGGCGACCGACAGCAAGAGACATGCATGTATCCAGAACTGTTTACCATCCCGGTCTTTGATCATCCCATCAAGAGCTACGGGGCGATGCTCACGCTGGGCTTTCTCACCGGCGTGTGGCTCTCCATGCGCCGGGCCGAGCGGATGAAGGCGGATCCCGATATCATCCTCAACATCGGCTTCATCTGCCTTTTGTGCGGCGTGGCCGGGGCCCGGCTGTTCTACGTGTTGCACTATTGGGAATCGAGTTTCGCCAACCAGTCGAATCCCTTCTTCGCGGCGTTGAACTGCACCTCGGGCGGTCTGGAGTACTACGGCGGACTGATCGGCGCGATCGTGGGCACCATCGTCTACGTGGCCGTCAAACGGGTTTCGCTGCGCATGTACGTGGACATCCTTGCGCCGGCGGCGGCATGGGGGCTGGCGTTCGGACGGATGGGGTGTCTGCTCAACGGGTGCTGCTGGGGCGGGATCTGCGTGGACGCGCACGGCCACCAGACGGTTCCGTGGGGCATCCGGTTTCCCCATCACAGTCCCGCGCAGATGCGCCAGTGGGAGAATCGCCAGTTGACCCTCCCGGCCGAGTTGATCGTCAGCCATCCCGACCGGCTGTGGCCCAGCGTGCTGCCGCACGAGGCGCTGAATATGCCGGCGGAGATGCGCGATGCCCGCCTGGCCGAGGCCCGGGCGGCGGAGAAGGCTTACGTCGCGTTGCGGCAGGACGAGGCGGCCGACCCGGGCGCGATCGAGGCCGCCAAGGCGCGGCTCGAGCGGGCCATGCAGCAAGTGAGCAAGCGCGGCCTGGGGCAGTTGGCCTACGCGCTCAAATGGCCGTCGCGGGACAGCGACGAACCCGGGGCGACCATGACGGTCGCGGACCTGACGGCGCTGGCGGGCAAGTATCGCTCCCAATACGTGCATCCGGCGCAGGTGTACGGCATCATCAACGCCCTGCTGCTGAGCTGGCTGCTGCTGGAGGTGCTTTACCGGCGCAAGCGGCACGGCGTTGTGTTCGCCCTGCTGTGCACGATCTATCCAATCACGCGGATGATCCTGGAGGTGGTGCGGGTGGACAATCCGCACGACTCGGCCGGGCTGACGATTTCCCAGGCGGTGAGCGTGGGCATGTTCCTCTTCGGGCTGGGCATGCTGCTGTATCTGCGGAGGCTGCCGGAGCAGTCGCCGCTGGCCGTGCCGTATGAGCCGCCGACGGAGGAGCCGCCGGCGCCGATCCGTTCGAAGAAGCAGCGGCGATAGGACCGCAGGCCGGATATTGCCAGATTGCAGCGCTTGGCGGTGCTCGACTTCGTCGTGCTTGGCCATGCCGACTCGGGCACGCTGGGCCCGTCTGGCGCCCCAGTAGTGGTGATTCGGGCATGTCGATCTTGCATACATTCCATCCGGGCCGCGGGTGGCGGCTTGCGGCGATCGCGTTGCTGGTGATTCTGTTGCAACCCGCCGCGGCGCTGGCGATCAAGATCCGCCTGCGCAACGATCTCAATGAAGGGGCGCTGGCCGTCTATGACGTGACGATCCGGGGCGAACGGACCACGCCTTCTCTGGCCTACGAAGAGACGATTCGCTTCACCCAGACGGGACGGCTGGTGTTGCTGGTGCTCGATCAGCCTGATCGGTACACCGCCCGGCGGGCGTGGATGATGGATCTGGGTTTGCCGCAGGACGTGACAGTACTGCGGGATGGCGCCCCGGTGGCGGATCCACCGTCGGCGAAGGCGCTCGGTCTGCCGCCCAAGGCGGCGCAACTGATGATCTCACCGATCAACTCGGAGCGGGCGCCGGCGTCGCCGGTGGGCGGTTCGCGCGTGCAGCGGGCGGGGCTGATGCTGGCGTTGGATTTTGCCCAGTGGCCCGACCGGGTGCTGGCCGAAGGGGAAACTTGGGAGACGCCGGCCGACCGTCCGGAACTGGCGGGCACGTGGACGCACACCTACACGCAGATGTCCGGGCGCGGCGCCGACCGCATGGCCAAAGGGACCTTCTCCTTCGCCGGTGAATTGGCCGGCGACTACGCGGGCGCGGCGCGGATTCGGGACGTGCAGGGCACGTGGACCTGGCGGGTTGCGAAACGGGCGTTGGCGGAAGCTACCGCCACGGTGACGCTCGCTTACGGGCCGGATGACGCTCCCCGGACGCTGACCATGGAGGTCACGCTGGACCTTGCCCGGCAAAAGCGGCTCGAGAGCGATGCCCTGACCGCGGCGCGGGCACAACTCGCGGAGCTGGACAAACTCAGTCAAGCGCTGAACGCCGGCGATCCGGCCGCCCAATCGGGTTTGGAACAATTCGTGAAGGATCATCCGCAGAGCCTGTGGCTGCCGGTGGCCCAGGGCCTGGCGGATCGGCAGGCATTCGAAAGCGCCACGCTCGACGAACTCACCGAAGAGCAGGTGCTCGCCACCTTGACCAAGGTGATTCGGGCCTGGCACGGGGCCGAAGCCCAGGGCAAGGTCGAGCTGCTTGCACCGCTGCGGGCCACGCTCGAGGAACTGATGGAAGCCCAGGGCCCGATGCTGCGGCGGCTCAGCTCAACCGGCGATCCCAACGTCCGGGCCATGGCCACCTTCTGCGTGGCCTTCGGCGGCGACGAGCAGGATCGACTGTTGGTCGAGAAGGCGGCGGGCGACGACGAGATCGTCGTGCGGCTGTGGGCGGCGTACGGGCTCGCCCAGCGGCGTGACACGGCCGTTCCGGGCGAGTTGATCGTCGCCCTGCTTGAAGACCAGGACCCTCGGGTGCGCCAGCGGGCGTGTGAGGCCGCAGCGACCTGCGTGGCGGAAGACGCGGCGCACCGCGACGCGGTGTTCCGCCGCTTGGTGCGGCTGGTCACCGAGGACGACAACGAATCGGTGAAGAACCGGGCGGCCGCCGCCATCGAAGCGCTGGCCACCCCGGCGGATCTGCCCGTGCTGATTGAGACCGAGGCGAAGGTCGAGTTGCCGTTTGCACGCCGCCAGTTGGAGGCGACGATCCGGCGCCTGGGCGGCGAGCCGAAACGACCTTGAGGCTATCCCGCAAGGCCGCACCGACGCAGCGCGCCAACCGAGGCGGTCGTGTCGAGGTGATTGATGGAGCCGAAGGAATCGACCACATCTGATCCGGCGATCTGGCTGGAGCAGCACGGCGACGCGCTCTATCGCTTTGCGCTGTTGCGGGTGCGCGACCGCGAGGTGGCCGAGGAGTTGGTCCAGGAGTGCCTGCTGGGGGCCCTGCGGGCGCGGGACAGCTTCGGCGGCCAGGCTTCGGAGCGGACCTGGCTGATCGGCATCCTCAAGCGGAAGGTGGTCGATCACTTTCGCCGAGCCGCCCGCGAAGCGCCCGGCAGCGAGGTTGATGCGGCTGATCGCGCCGCGTCCGGCTGTGCCGACCAATCCGATTTTACGGCCAAGGGCTTGTGGGCACGGGGGCCGGGTCGCTGGGGCGGCGATCCCGGCCGACTGCTGGAAGACGGCGAGTTCTGGGACGTTTTCCACCGCTGCCTGGCCGGGTTGTCCGAGCGGCTGGCGGACGCTTTCGTCTTGCGCGAGTTGGAGCAGATGCCCAGTGACGAAGTTTGTCAGGTTCTGGGGTTAACGCCGACCAATCTCTGGGCGCGTCTGCACCGCGCCCGGTTGGGGTTGCGTCGCTGTCTGGAAAAGAACTGGTTTGACCGGCCGAGCCGGTGAGACGGTGTGGTGGCATGATCAAACGCGTCTGGCACTTTCTGAATATGCCGTGCGAGGAGGTGACGCGCCTTGTGTCGGCTGGCTACGACCGCGATCTGACGCGGATGGAGCGCTTCGCGGTGAAATCGCACCTGGTGTACTGCCGGGCTTGTCACCGCTTCAAGAGGCAGTGGGACCTGCTGCGCCGAACCCTTACCGAGGCGGAGGCGCGGACGGATCTGCCTGCGGGCGCCGAGCTTTCATCAGCGGCGCGGCAGCGGATCCGCGAGCGGCTGGACGCTGAATAAACTACCCGGCTGGCAACGCGATCATCCCAGGTCGGCCGTCACCGTCCACTGGATTTCCTCATCGAGATCGAAATGCGTGATGGCGACCGATCCGTCTGACGGATCGAAGTCGACGACGCCGTACTGGGTGCGTTCAAAGGGCGCGCCCAGGGCGCCGACGTTGTAGGCCACGCGCGGGCCGACGCGGTCCACCCCCGCGGCCTCGTGGATGTGCCCGCAGATCATCAATCGGCCGTGCCGCAGGGGCAGTTCGCGAATCGCCTCGCTGCCGACGTGTTCGCCGGTCAGGACGCGATCGAGCCGCGTACGCGCCGGCGGGGTGTGGGTCAGCACGATGTCCCCGTCGGGCAGGTCGCGAGCGGCGATCTCCGCCTCGGACCATTCATAGGGAAAACCCATACGCGCCGGGCCTGCACCGCCGACGCCCACCACGCGGACGCCGGCGATCTCCTGCACGCGCCCGTCGATGTTGCCCTCGGCGACGAGGTCGCGGCGGTCGTGGTTGCCCGGCACGAAGCAGATCGGCAGGCCGGCGGCCGCGAGAATCTCCAGCGCAGGACGCGCCATCGCGTCGGGCGCGTCGGCCAGGGTCTGTTGCGGCGCGCGGCAGTCAAAATCACCGGTAAGCAGCATGCCCTCCACGCCCCGGCGGCGCAGGTCGGCAAGGACCCGGCCGAGCCGGTCGTACGCTCCGTGAATATCGCCAATACACGCGAGAATGGGCACCAGGCGGGCTCCTTGGTTCCAGACGTCTGCTCGATGATCACATGATAGCAGGCCGCAAACGTCAATTCAGCACGACCTGAAATTCCGCAGGGCCCGTCCGCCGGGTTTTTGATTTTAGCTGTCAGTATGGCCGCAGGCCCGCGACCAATCGGTAATTCACGTCGTGTGCTGCGGGCGGCACGCGCAATCTCCACTCATGAAGCGTTTGCGGAAGGGGCGTAGCGATGATGCAGCGGGCAGGGATCGGCATGCTGGTGTTCGGCGGACTGGTGATGGGCGGGATGGGGGCGGCCGTTTACGCGGGCGGCGTCGATCGCGTGGGCTGGCAAACGTCCCTGGCGACGTACTTCCACCAGGTCTCCGGCGAGGTGACCGTCGTCGACGCGCAGACCATACGCGTGGACCATTTCACCTTCGACGGCGGCGGACCGGCGGTGTACTTCTACCTGGGGACCGAGGCCTCGAATCCGGCGTTTGCTGGCGGCCTCCCCATCGGACCGCAACTCACGCGTCCGTACAACGACGAGACGGTGATGCTCACGCTGCCGCCGGGCGAGACTGTGGCGGGCTACGGGGCGATTTCGGTGTGGTGTGCGGCGTTCGATGTGGATTTTGGATCCGGCGCGTTCGCCCCGCCGCCGCTGGCCCACGATGGCGATGGCGACGGCGACGTCGATAGCGACGATCAGGCGCTGTTTGAGGATTGCGCCTCCGGTCCCGCGGGGGCGCCGAATCCGATGATGCTGGACCCGGCCGACTGCATCGCGACGTTCGACGCCGATGCCGACGGGGCGATCGACCTGGCCGATTTCGCGGAGATGCAGATTGCGTTTTCCGATACGCCGGCGGCGATGGCCGAGTACCGCTTGACTTTTGATGCGACCTGGAGCCTCGCAACGCATCCCGATCAATTTCCTCCCAATCCGCACTTCTCCGGCTTGATCGGCGGCACGCACACGCACGAGGCGCTCTTCTGGGATGTGCTCCACGAAGCGACGGCCGGGATCGAAAGCATGGCCGAGACCGGCAGCAAGACGGCGCTGACGGGCGAGGTGCAGGCGGCGATCACGGCCGGGACGGCCGGCGCGGTGATTTCAGGCGGCGGCATCGGCCTTTCGCCCGGTTCCGTGAGCGTAACCTTCACGGTGACGCCCGAGTTTTCGCGGGTGACCGTGGTGTCGATGATCGCGCCGAGCCCGGACTGGTTCGTGGGCGTTGCGAGCCTGCCGCTGCTCGTCGGCGGGCGCTGGGTGGATGAGGTCACCGTGCCGTTGGCACCCTACGACGCCGGCACCGACAGCGGGGCGTCGTACACGTCGGCCAATCAGGACACCAACCCGGCGGCGCCGATCGTGGAGATCACGGGCCCGCCGCTGGAGGTGGGCGGAACAGTGCCGCCGCTGGGGACGTTCACATTTGAGCGCCTGCCCTGACATCGCCCGGAGAGGCCTGCCTGACATCGCTCGAAGAGCCTGTGCGGACATCGCTCGAAGCGTCTGTTTCCGCCAGTACATGGGGGGCCGAACAACCGGCGCCGGCGCCAACGCTGATCCGCCGGCCAGGCCAGGATCACGGCGCGGGGCGTCGAACGCATCTATCAGCCAGACCTGGGGGGCGAGGTCGCCGGCACGGGCACGCGTGTCGGCGGCCTCGACGCATGTGCCGCCCATCATCTCCAGCACGCTTCCAAGGTTCGGTGATCGCCCAGTGATCGGGGGCCGGTGGGGCGATTGCCCTGCGCGTGGTCGCGAGGGTCCGATAACTGGATGACATCGGATCCGCGCGGAGCGTCCATATCTAGCGTCTCAGCGAGCAAGATACGCATGAACTAGGGCGTATTAGCCAAGGTGCGCGCAGATGCCGCGCGCAGTAAACTTTTGCGGATTTTTCAGTTGCACGAAGTGGGGCTGTGGGGTAGATTTTCCCTAGCAATCCCACTCAGTGGGGGCACGATACACGGCAGAGCACGCGAATGGTCTTCACCGATGCCTACGAGCGAAGCATCGACGCCAAGAACCGCATCCAGATTCCTGCCCAGTTCCGCACGGTCATGGAATCCGAGGGGGCGGGCGACGTCCTCTACCTCTGCCCGGGCGAGCGGAACAACACGCTCTCCTTTTATCCGGAGCGTACCTTCCGCGAGCGTGCCGAGCAATTGCGAACTGAGAATATCAGCGGCGAGGACAGCCTCGCCTTTGAGCAGATGTATTACTCGCTGGCGAGTCGGCTCGAGATGGACAAGCAGGGACGCATTGTCCTTCCCGAGCGCCAACTGAGCCTGGTGGACCTGGGGCGGGAGATCACGCTCGCGGGCGCGAGCACGCGGATCGACGTGTGGAAGACGGCCGAGTACGCCGAGTTCCTCAAGACCGCGTTCACCACCCGCTGGTCCGACTTGCAGAAGTTCATGCGTCAGACATTGGAGCGCCGTGCGAGCGGCCCGCAGGCCGGCTAGGTCGGCGGGAGCACGGGACCAAGGCATTCGCGAAACACGCCCGGCGCGGATGCAAGGCCAAGAGCGAGGGCGAGGGGTTTTCCGGCATCGGTCCGTTGGCGCGGTGACCGATGCCGGGGAGCCCGGATTCACCGGCGGCGAACGCGGCCGGTGTCGGCGATACAAACACGCCGCTGGCCGGCAGACGGCGCATGGAGGCGCCGGGGCGAGCGGAGGTGGTCGCCGGGGACCGTAGGGGACCGATGATGAGACAGCGGCAAAAGAACCTTGTACAGCAGATGCACGAAGCGCTTCGAAGCACGGCTCCGCAGGACGCGCGGCTGGGCCGCGATGTCAGCGAGCTTTGCGCCCGTATCCGGCGTCTGCACGCCCGCGACGAGAGGTTCGCTGCCGTGAAGCTGTCGCGTCACGTGGAGGAATTGCTCCCTACGGCCCTGTCGGCTTGAGGCAGGGCGCCGCGTCGCCACGGATCGGCGACGCAGGCCTGCCTGACTTTTTTCGAATTCGGCGGTTGTCGGTGACGGATGAGACGCGCGAACACGTTCCGGTGCTGGCCGAAGAGGTGGTGGCGCTGCTGGCGGTAAAGCCAGGGGAAACAATACTGGACTGTACGGTGGGGCACGGGGGCCATGCACGGATGCTGGCCGAGTCCGCCGGAAGTACGGGGTTGCTCATCGGCACGGATGTTGATGAAGCCAACCTCCAGTCCGCGTCGCAGCGAATGGAAGGGTGTGGCTGTCCGTACCGGTTGTTTCGGTGCAACTTCAGCGAATTCGAGGCGGCGCTCGCCGAGGCGCAGGTGGCGGGCGTGGACGTGATGCTGGCCGACCTGGGCGTGAGTTCCAGCCAGTTGGCCGAGCCGCATCGCGGCCTCAGCTTCCAACGGGAAGGCCCCCTGGACATGCGGCTCGATGACCGCTTGTCCGAGACGGCGGCCGACCTGCTCAACCGACTCTCCGAAAGCGAACTGGCGGACGTGATTTACCGCTACGGCCAGGAGCGATTCAGCCGGCGGATCGCGCGCGGGGTGCATCAGGTCCGGCGTGCGGGGCGCATCAGCACCACCGGGCAACTGGTGGATATTGTGTGCCGAGCGCTGCGCGTCGATCCGCATTCCCGCGCGGCGAAAATCCACCCGGCGACGCGGACCTTTCAGGCCCTGCGGATCGCGGTGAACGACGAGTTGGGCGCGCTGGAACGCCTGCTGGCCAGGGCGCCGCGCTTTCTGCGCGGCGGCGGGCGCATCGGCGTCATCGCGTTTCACAGCCTGGAGGACGGACTGGTCAAGCAGGCGTTTCGCGCGGGCGCTTCCGATGGGGTTTATACCATCGTGACCAAGAAGCCGGTGACCGCCAGCGCCGCCGAACGCGACGCGAATCCGCGGTCGCGCAGCGCCAAGCTGCGGGTGGCGCAGCGCACCGACCGGGCGGCGTAGTTACGGCGCCGCCCGACCAGGGGCATGAGATCTCATCGCGGGGCGGTTGGGGCGCAGACGGGGCGCGAACCGCCGACGTGAGCGCGACGACATAGCATCAAAGGAGTTTTCCCATGGCGAACGAGACCAAGATCGGCCTGCTGGTGGGCATGTGCTTCATTGTCTGTTTCGCCATCATCCTTTCCCATCGCGGCACGCCGCGCGCCGACGACGCCTCACCGCGCTTCGAGATCGAAAACATCGTCCGCGACGCGCCCCCGCCCGTGCTCGAGCCGCCGTCGGGCCCGAGCCAGCGGACCGCGCGGCAGACGCCCGCGCCCCGCACCCGGTCGCGGCAGCATCAATCGGCATCGCAGGAAACATTGCAATCGAGTAACGCCCAACGGTCGCGCAGCGCCGACGCGCAGCGGTCGCCGCTTGACGATCCCGCGCCGACGACGGCCGTCAATGCGGTGAATCGTTTCCAGGCGCGGGGGCGGCCCATCGCGGCGCCCACCCCGACGGATACGACCGAATCGGCCGTCGTGCTGCCCAGGTTGGACGCCGACGACAGCACGGGGGAGCCGCTTCGGCTGAACATGCCCGAAACGCGTCATGAGGACGCCGAGCCGTCCGTCGAGGAGACCATGCAGCCCTGGATGGACGCGAGCCGGCGCATGACAGAGGCGCTGGCCTATGCCCGCGAGCACGTGACGAACACGGCGCGGCTGCCCGAGGCGCCGCGTTTGCGCGGCGAAACCACGGCGACGGACATCGCGACCACGCTGGGCGCCGACACCCCGGCCGCCAGTCGCGTGGCAATGATCGGCACCCACGAAGTGGTCTCGGGCGACACGCTTTCGCGGATCGCGCGGCAGCACTACGGCTCGGACGACAAGGCAATCGTCGACGCGATCTTCGCAGCCAACCGCGACCGGATGGATAGCCCCGACGAGGTCAAGCTGGGCTGGACGCTGGCGCTGCCGCAGATGGGTGATCGTGCCGGCGCCGCGTCAGCCCCGCAGCTTGCCGAGGCCCGCGAGGAACCGGCGGATCGCGGCGTCACCGTGAATGCCGCGTCGCCGGCTGCGCGATACGAGGTGCAATCGGGCGATGCGCTGTCGCGGATCGCCGAGCAGCATTACGGCACGAGCCGGGGCCCGGTGATGCAGGCGATCCTCGCCGCCAACGCCGACTGGCTGAAGGATGCGGATCATCTGATCGCGGGTCGTACGCTGGTGCTGCCGGCGATCGACGGGCTGGACGTGGACGAGCGCCAGGTGGCGCAGTCAGACGCGGCCCCGCGCGCTGCGGCCGAACGGACACAGAGCAGTGCCCGGCCGGCGCGGACCGAGCGGGCATCGGCCGACGACCCGGTCGCCTGGCGCTGGTACCAACTGAAAAAGGGCGAGGTGTATTCCACGGTGGCGGCGAGCCAGATGGGCAGCGCCCGACGATGGAAAGAACTGGCCGAACTGAATCGCGACATTTTCCCCGACCCGGACCACATTCGTTACGGCGTGCGTATCCGGGTGCCGGTGGAGGGTTCGCGCGTGCCCACGTCGCAGGCGGTGGGCGAGGGGGCGTGATGACGGCGCTGCGCGCCGGCGTGGCGCTGGCGGTGATCGGGTCGATCTGCCTGCTCGTGGTGCTGCTGCGGGCCGAGAAGGTGCGGCTCGAGGCGCGGGCCGAAGCGGCGCTCTCCCGCATGCTGGATGCCCGGCGCGAAGCGTGGAATCTTCAGATGGAAATCGCCAGGCTGCGCACACCGGGGCAAATCCGGTCGCGCGCCGACTGGATGCAGTTGACGGTGGACGCGTCATTCGACGCCTGGCTCGCGGCCGACGGCGAGCGACGCATGGCTTCTCACGCCCGGTGATCAACGCATGGATTCATCGTCCGGCAATCTGAGCGCGATGCAGATGCGCCGGGCGGCATGGATGCTGGCGCTGGCGGCGGTGGCGCTGGGCGCCATGGTCTTCCGGTTGATCCAGATCAACACGTCCATGGCGCCGCGGCTGCACGCGCTGGCGGCCGCCCAGCAGGAGAGCGGCTACGAAGTTCCTGCCCGCCGGGGTTCGATCCTGGACGCGCGCGGGCGGGTGCTTGCCGGCAGTCGCCTGCGTTACAGCGTCTTCGCCGACCCGGGCCTGATCGAACACCCCGACGAGGTCGCACGGCAACTGTCGGCGATCCTGGACATGCCCGCCGGCAAGATTGAAAACGAGATTCGCATCAGCGCCGCGCCGCGGTTCTGCTGGCTCAAGCGCTGCGTCGACGAGGCCGTGGCCGACGCCGTGCGGGCGTTGGACTGTCCCGGCATCGGCTTGCGCGGCGAGTTCGAGCGGCACTGGCCGATGCACACGACGGCCGCCCACGCGCTCGGCTTTGTGGGGCGCGACGGCGTGGGGCTCGAGGGGCTCGAACTGCTGCACGACGCGCACCTGCGCGGCATCCCCGGACAGCGGAGCACGCGGCGCGACGCCCGGCGGCGCGCTTTGGGCGCGGGCAGTGACGGATTCGTCGATCCACAAGACGGCGGCCATTTGATCCTCACCATCGACAGCGTGGTGCAAACCCTGGTGGAGCAGCGCCTCGCCGCCCAGGTAGCAGAGTACGAGGCCGAAAGCGGCGTCGCCCTGGTGATGGCGCCGCGCACCGGCGACATTCTCGCCCTCGCCTGCATACCGACCTTCGATGTCAACCGCTTCGCCGAGTACGACACGGCCGTGCGGCGCAACCGCGTGGTCACCGATCCGGTGGAGCCGGGCAGCACGTTCAAGCCGTTCGTGATGGCCGGAGCGCTGCAACGCGGCTTCGTCCGGACTGACGAGCAGATCGACTGCCACAACGGGTTGCACTTCTTCGGGCGCCGGCCGATGCACGACACCAAGCCGCACGGTCTGCTCGACGTCCGCGGCATCCTGGTCTACAGCAGCAACATCGGCATGGGTATCATCGGCGAGCGGATGGGCAACCCGGCGCTGCGCGACACGCTCGTCGATCTGGGGTTCGGCGCGGTGACGCAGGCGGGCCTGCCCGGCGAAAGCGAAGGCATCCTGCTCCCGCTCGACAAATGGACGAGCTATTCCACGACGTCGGTGCCGATGGGGCAGGAACTCGCCGTCACGCCCCTCCAGTTGGCGACCGCGTTTTGCGCGCTGGTCAACCGGGGCGTTTTGCTCCGGCCCCGGATCGTGCAGGCGAAGCTTGCGGCCGACTACACCGAGGTCACCTCCTTTGCCGAGCCGGAGATGATCCGCCGCGTGCTGCCCGAGTCGCTCTCGGTGTATTTGACGCGCGACGTGCTCACCGGCGTGGTGGAGCGCGGCGGCAAGGAACTCGACGCGTCACCGTATCGCATGAGCGGCAAGACGGGCACGGCGCAGGTGCCTTACGAAAATCGGCGCGGCTACGAGCCCGACGCCTACCTGAGTTCGTTCATCGGCGCCGCCCCGGCGGATGATCCCGAGATCGTGGTGTTGGTAATGATTCGCAAGCCGAATCACCGCCTGGGACATTACGGCCGGGTGGTGGCCGGACCGGCAGTGCGCGACATCGTCCGGGCGACGCTCGAATACTACCAGGTTCCCCCGGACGACCAGCGGATCGCGGATGCGGGGCACTGAGCCGTGCAGAGGCAGCGTTGCCCCCGTGGGCCACAACCTGTGAATTGGGCAAAACTCACAGGCGGCGGGATGCGCTGGGAATTCAGTTGAGACGCCGGCGCGGTTCTGCGTTAGAATAGGCGCTTAATGGGCCGAGTGGTGCGGGGGATGGCGCGGCGAATCGCTACCGATTCCAGGGCGCAACATAGAACAATCCGCCGGTGCGAAACGCGTCGGCTTGGCAGCGGTTAAGGTTCAGGGAAGGACCCCCATGGCAGCAGGGCAGCAAAGGGAATGGACGCTGGGCGCGCTGCTCGAGGCGGCCGGCGTGTCGGCATGTGCGCCGGGCGGCGGTTTGAACCCGGTCATTCGCAGGTTATCGGTGGATTCGCGCGACGTCGACGCCGGGACGTGCTTCGTGGCGCTGCCGGGACGCGCGGTCGACGGCCACCATTTCGTGCCCCAGGCCCTGGCGGCGGGCGCTCCGGCCGTCCTGGTCCAGACTGGGCATTTTCATGATCCCTGCCGGACGGCGGTAATGGTCCCGGACACCCACGACGCGGTGGCGCGGTTGGCGGCCGTGTTCTACGGCGTCGCCGCCGCGCAAAAAGCCGGACAGTTGACCGCCGTCGGCGTGACCGGCACCAACGGAAAAACCACGGTGTGCCAGTTGCTCCGGGCCATTCTCGCGGCCGCGGGGCGGCGGACCGCCTGCTTGAGCACGGTGGGTAATGATCTGCTGGGCGAGGCGGTTGCGTCCAACATGACCACCTTGCCCCCCATCGAATTGTGCGCTCAATTGGGTCGGGCGGTGTCGGCCGGGGCGCGCTGCGCCGTGGTTGAGGTGTCGAGTCACGCCCTGGATCAGCGGCGCTGCGCGGGTCTGCGCTTCGACGTCGGCGTGTTCACCAATCTCACTCAGGACCACCTGGACTATCACGACGACATGGAGAGCTACGCCCGGGCGAAGCGACGGCTGTTCGACGGCTTGCCGGCATCCGGGACGGCCGTCGTGGGCGCGGACGATCCGCACGCGGAGGCGATGGTCTCGGCAACGCCCGCGCGGATACTGCGTTACGGCCTGTTGGCCGACGACCTGGACGTGCGGGCGGAGCGCATGGCCCTCGACGACGACGTCACCCGGTTCGACCTGGTGCTCCCAACGGCGCGGGTGCCCGTGGCCACGCGCTTGTTCGGGCGGCACAATCTGCGCAACATCCTGGCGGCGGCCGGGGCGGCGCACGCCTTAGGCGTGGCGCCGGCGGACATCGCCCGGGGGATCGAATCGGTCACGCAGGTTCGCGGCCGGTTGCAGCGCGTGCCGCTAGACGCGCCTTTCTCGGTGTTTGTGGATTATGCTCATACGCCGGACGCGTTGTCCAACGTGCTGGCGATCCTGCGCGAGTTGACGGCGGGGCGGCTGATTTGCGTTTTCGGCTGCGGCGGCGATCGCGATCGGCGTAAGCGGCCCCTCATGGCCCAGGCGGTGGGCACGGTGGCGGACGTCGCCATCGTCACGAGCGACAATCCGCGCAGCGAGGATCCGGCCGATATCATCGCGGACACGCTGGCCGGCTTCCCCCCCGACGCGGAACCGCACAAACGCACCTGCGTGGATCGGCGCGAGGCGATCGGATTGGCTTTGGACCTGGCCGCGCCGGGCGACGTGGTGCTGATCGCGGGCAAGGGGCACGAGGACTACCAGATCATCGGGACGCAGCGGCTGCCGTTTGACGACGTGGCGGTGGTGGCCGGGCTGATGGCCGAGCGGGCGGTTCCAGACGTCAAGAGGAAGGCATCATGATTGCGCTGGCACTGCGTGATGCGGCCTGCGCCATGGAAGGCCGCCTGGGCGGACCCTTGGGCGACGCGGTGGTTACCGACGTGGCCATCGATTCGCGAACGGTCCAGCCCGGCGAACTGTTTTTTGCCATTCGCGGCGCCCGGTTCGACGGCCACGATTTCGTCGATGCGGCGCTGGCACGCGGTGCGGCCGCCTGCGTGGTCCGCGCGGACTATCCTGCGGCGACGAATGCGCCGTTGATCCGGGTCGATGACCCGACGGCCGCACTGGGGCGATTGGGCGCGTATCACCGGCAACTTTGCGATGCCACCGTCATCGCCATCACCGGAAGCAACGGCAAGACGACGACCAAGAACATGCTCGCCCACGTGCTCGGCGGCAAGATGCCGGGCCGGGCGTCGATCAAGAGCTACAATAACGCCATCGGCGTGCCGCTGACCTTGCTGTCCTGCGCGGCGGACGACGCCTTTCTCGTCGTCGAAATCGGGACCAACGCGCCCGGCGAGGTGGCCGCCCTGGCGGCGCTCGCCGCACCGGACATCGCCGTCGTCACCTCAATTGGCCATGCCCATTTGGAGGGCCTCGGTGGCATCGAGGGCGTGCGGCGGGAGAAATTGTCGATCTTCGATCACGTGCGGCCTGGCGGGCTCGCACTGGTGGAAGCTTCCGCCGTCAGCGGGCAGGGGGTTTTTCCGCGGGCGGGCGAGCTGCGCTGGCTGACCTTCGGCGAGCATCCGGAGGCGGATGTGCGCGTCGCGGACATCTGCGGCGACCTGCACCACACCTTCGCATCCATCGACGATCGCTACATGTTGCGGCTGCACGTGCCGGGCGGGCATAACGCGGTGAATGCGGCCGCCGTTTTTGCAGTGTGTCGTCACCTGGCCCTCCTGCCGGACGAGATCACCGAGGCGCTGACCGATTTTACCATGCCCGAGTCGCGCATGGGCGTACGCCAGGTGGGCGCGATCACCCTCATCGACGATTGCTACAACGCCAACCCGACGAGCATGCTGATGGCCATCCGCGTGCTGGGGGCGGCGCGTGAAGGGCGACGCGTGCTCGTGGCCGGCGAGATGGCCGAACTCGGAGCGGACGCCGAAGCACTGCACCGCGCCATCGGCGAGGAGGCGGTGCACGCCGGCATCGATGTGATCGTCGGCGTGGGGCCGCATGCCCGATGGGTGGTCGACGGCGCCCGTCGCCTGCGCGGGCCGGTCGACACGCTCATCTACGCTGATGCAGCCGACGCCGCCGAGCACCTGCCACAGCACTTGCATCCGAGTGACTTCGTGCTCATCAAGGGATCGCGGGTGGCTGGTCTGGAGCGGGTGGCCGCGGCGCTGGATCGCCATGCAGCAGAGGAGTCCGCAACCGACGCCGGCAGCGCCTGGCCGCGACTGCGGAGCGCGGGGGTAAAAGCTTCCTAGGCGTGCCCGCACCGGCCGGCGGGGCCGAACCCAGGGTGGAATGCAGTGGGCACAGGGTATTGAGAGCGGCAGCGAGGCAGGCGGCGGTCCGTGCTTTATTATCTATTTCGTTCCATCCTTCAGGGCGAGCACTACGTTTATGAGAACGTGCTGTTCCGCGGGGTGTGTGCCGCGCTGTTCTGCTTCGTGATCATTCTGTGGAGCGGGCAGACGGTGATCCGGCAGCTCGTAAAGCTGAAGATCGGGGATCGGCCGGAGTTCGATAACGAAGCGCTGAACAACCTGATGCGCGACAAGTCCAACGTGCCGACGATGGGGGGCATCCTCATCATCGGGGCGATGGTGCTGGCAATCGTGCTCTTCGCCGACATTCTGAACTTCTACGTGCAGATGGGGCTATTTTGCCTTTTGTGGCTCGGCGGATTGGGGGCTGTGGACGACTGGCTGAAGCTGACCGCCGGCCGGCGGGCCCAGAGCCGCGACGGGCTCAAAAGCTACGAAAAGCTGCTGTTCCAGTTCGGGCTGGGCGTGCTGCTGGGCTTTTTTATCTACCGTCATGGGCAGGCGAACCTGGCGGTGCTGGCCACGTCGTCGGCGGAGGCGGAAACGGTCGAGTCGTTTCGCGTGCTCAGCGTCCCGTTCTACAAGCACGGCTTGTTTCTTTCAGTTCCGTTATTCATGGTCGTCACGGTGCTGGTGACCACCTTCACCTCGAATGCCGTGAACCTGACCGACGGGATGGACGGGCTGGCTTCGGGTTGCGTGGCGATCAGCGCCCTGGTTTTCATGCTCATCTGCGACCTAGTGGGCAACGCGGAGTCGGCGGCCAAGCTGTTGATTCCGCACATACCCATGACGGGTGAGCTGGCAGTGGTTTGCGGCTCGATTTTAGGTGCGACGGCCGGCTTTTTGTGGTACAACTGCCACCCGGCGCAAGTGTTCATGGGCGACACCGGATCGCTGCCGCTGGGGGGTGTGATCGGCTACGTGGCGATCGTGACCCGGCAGGAGCTCATGCTGCTGATCGTCGGCGGGGTCTTCGTCATGGAAGCCCTGTCGGTGATGATCCAGGTGGGTTACTTCAAGGCGAGCGGCGGCAAGCGGGTCTTTCGTTGCGCCCCGGTGCACCATCACTTCCACTTGGGAGGATGGACCGAGACGCAGACGGTGGTGCGCTTCTGGCTGGTCGCGGCGATGTGCGCTGGCGCGGCCCTCGCCACGATCAAACTGCGTTGAACCCGTTGAACCGGCGCGCGGTCCGGCAAACGCGCCGGCGCCGGCAAGATGGATGCACGGACGCGCCACGGACGGGCGTCCGGATAGAATCGACTCACGGATGAGTGCCATGTCGCTGTCTCCTCGCGAACATGCTTCCAGCGCCACCGGCATCATGCTGGTGGCCGCGGCGCTGCTCACCATCGGATTGGTGATGGTGGCGTCCGCCGGCGCGCGCCTGGACCACTCGATTCTCCGTCTGCGCTTCTGGGAAACCTCCTTCGGACGCCAGGCGCTGTTCAGCGCCCTGGGCTTCGTCGCCCTGGTCATTACCTCCCACGGCATCCACCGCTGGTTCCGCTGGCGGCCGGGAAGTTGGTTCCAGCCGGCGGCGCTCTTCTTTGCCGCGACCGCGATCTGCCTGGTGGTGGCCCTGCTGCCCGGCATCGGCGTGGCCCGCAAGGGCGCCCAGCGCTGGATCCAGGTGGGTCCGTCCGATCTGGGACTGGTGTTTCAACCGTCCGAACTGGCCAAGCTCGCGCTCGTGGTCCTGCTGGCCGCGTTGCTTGCCCACGCGGGGCGGCGCGTGCGTTCATTTGCGCGCGGCGTGCTGCCGGCGTGCATGCTGATCGGGTTGTGCGTCGGCCTGGTGGGTATTGAGGATTTCGGCACGGCGGCATTGCTCGGCGCGGTGGGCGGCGCGATGCTGCTGGTCGCCGGGGCGCGGCTGTGGCAACTGGCTGGCCTGGCCTTGCCCGGCATCGGAGCTCTGGTCTACCTCATCCTGCGCGAACCGTACCGGATCGAACGGCTCACCACCTTTATGAACATCTGGGAGGATCCGCGCGGCGCGGGCTACCACCCCGTCCAGTCGCTGGTGACCATCGCCTCCGGCGGCTTCACCGGCCGAGGCCTGGGCGCGGGCATTCAGAAATACGGCTACCTCCCCGAAGCCCGGACCGACTTCATCTTCTCGGTGATCTGCGAGGAGTCCGGGCTGATCGGCGCGGGGATCGTCATCCTGCTGTTTCTGGCGCTGCTTGCGATCGGCTGGCGCGTCGTGCGCAGCGCCCCGACGGTCTACGGCCGGTTACTCGCTTTCGGCGTGACATTCATGATCGCCATGCAGGCGGCGATCAATATCGCGGTCGTGACTGTGTGGGCGCCGACCAAAGGCATCTCGCTGCCGCTGGTATCGGCCGGAGGGTCCGGGGTGATCTTCCTCGGCCTGGCCGTTGGCTTGCTCGCCTCGGTGGCGCGCGACGCAGACGAGCGCGACGAAGCCGCCGCAATCGATCCGGCGTGGGATGCGATGGTGCCGGCATGACCATGAACCATCCGCCATCTGCCGTGAGCGATCCGCCCGCCCCGCGACCTATGCGCGACGCGGTTGCGGCGCTGAATGAACGGGCCGCGCCGAAGGGCATTGATCACCGCAGCGCGGCGTGCCCGGCCGATGGCGACGGTTCGCTGATAGTGTTTGCCGGCGGCGGAACGGGCGGACACCTGTACCCGGCGCTGGCGGTGGCCGCGGCGCTGCGACAGTTGCAGCCCGGCGTGCGCCTGGCGTTCTACGCGACCGACCGGCCGATCGATCGGCAGATTCTCGCCGAATACCGCGAGACGCTCGTACCGCAGCCGGTCCGACCGTTTCCGACGCGCCCCTGGCGCTGGCCGGGTTTCGTATCGGCTTGGCGCGCCTCGACGCGGTCGTGCCGCAGGGGTTTTGCAGCCCAGCGGCCGGCGGCGGTGATCGGGACCGGCGGCTTTGCGAGCGGACCGGCGGTTGCGACGGCCGCGCGGCTGGGCATCGCCACGGCCCTGCTCAATCCGGACCTGGTGCCCGGTCGGGCGAATCGCTGGCTGGCGGGACGCGTGGATTGCGTCTTCGCCCAGTGGCCGGAGAGCGTCGCGTATTTCCCCGAGCACACGCGGGTCGAGGCGACGGGCTGCCCGACGCGACCGGCGTTCGCCGCGGCATCCCGTGCAGCGGGCTTGGCCCGCTTCGGCTTGGATGAGCATCGCCGCACGCTGCTTGTCACCGGAGCGTCGCTGGGAGCACACTCGATCAACCAAGCAATGATGCGGCTGGCGCCGGAGTTGGCGGCGATCGCCGGTTGGCAGGTGCTGCACCTGACGGGGCCGGCGGATGAGCCGGCGATGCGGCAGGCGTACCGCGACGCGGGGGTATCGGCGGTCGTCGCGGCGTACACGGAGCACATGGCCGACGCCATGGCCGCGGCCGACCTGGTGGTCGCCCGCGCAGGCGCATCGACCCTGGCCGAGCTGACCGCCATCGGGCGCCCGGCGATCTTGGCGCCGTATCCGCACCATCGCGATCAGCACCAGTTCATGCAGGCGCGGCTGCTGGTGGAACGCGGGGCCGCGCGGGTGTGTCTGGACCAGGCGGACGTCATGCAGACGGCGGCGCTTTTGCGCGAGTCATTGATCGAACTGATGACCCAGGAAGCCACGCGAAGGCTGATGCAGCAGCGCGCCGCCGAGGCGGGCGCGCCGCACGCGGCCGACGCCGTGGCCCGGGGCATTCTGGCGCTCGTTGCGGCGCGACAACGGGCGGTTGAAAGATGAAGGAAACGCGCCGGTCGAGACGATAGTGATAAGGATTTTCTGCGGCGCGATGCAAGGGTTCCCGGCGGAACCCGTCACGCGTTGCCCGGCGCGGGCAATGGTGACCGGCGGCGTCGGTCTCTGACCAGGTGAAATCAGGCACATGACCACAGTGCATCATGATATTCGGGATCCGTCCCCTCAGGATGAAGCCGCGGCGTTCAACGGCCTGCGGGTCCATCTGATCGGCATTGGCGGTTGCGGCATGTTCGGCGCGGCCCGCATCCTCCTGCGCCACAACGCACGGGTCACCGGCTCGGACCAGAAGGCGTTTGCCGGCGCGGGCGAACTCGTGCACGCGGGGGCGACGGTGCAGTTCTCTCACGATGCCGCCAACCTGCGCGACGACGTGGAACTGGTCGTGCGCAGCGGCGCGGTGCCCGACAGCAACCCGGAAGTGGCCGCCGCCTGTGCCCGCGGGATACCGGTCATTCGCTATGCCGAATTGCTCGGGCGCTTCACGGCTGCGCACCTGGGTATCTCCATCGCCGGCACCCACGGCAAGAGCACCACGACCGCACTGACCGCGCACCTCATGCGGACGGCCGGGCTGGATCCGTCGTTCATTGTCGGCGCGGAAAGCGCTCAACTCGGCGGCAGCAGCGGCGTGGGCGCAGGCCCGCACTTCGTCGTTGAATCGTGCGAGTATCAGCGATCGTTTTTGCACATGCAGCCTCACAGCGCGGCGATCCTCAACGTGGAAGCCGATCACCTCGACTGGTATCGCGACCTGGACGATATCGAGGCCGCCTTCGGCGCGTTCGCGGCGCGGGTGACGCCGGACGGTCGCCTGCTGGTCAACCACGAAGACCGCTCGGCCAAGCGGGCGGCACGGCAGGCGGCGTGCAGGGTCGAGTCGTTCGGATTCGGCTCCGGGGCCGACTGGCGGGCGATCAATCTGCGGTCGCGGCGGGGCAGCTACACGTTCACGCTCTGTTACCAGGGGCGGCCGTTGGCCGGCTGCACCCTCAAGCTGGCCGGCAAGCACAACGTGAGCAACGCCCTGGCGGCGGCGGCGCTGGCCCACGAGGCCGGGGCCGAGCCGGAGAAAATCGTCGAGGGGCTGGCCAGTTTCGAGGGCATCAGCCGGCGGATGAGCCTGCGGGGCACGGTCCGGGGCGTGACGGTGGTCGACGACTACGCCCATCATCCCACCGAGATCCGCGCGACCCTCGCCGCGGTGCGCAGCCGGTTCTCGCCGCGGCGGACCTGGGTGGTTTTTCAGCCGCACCAGGCCTCGCGCACTCGGATCTTCCTGGACGATTTCGTGAACGCCCTGCGCGAGGCTGACGTCGTGCTGGTCCCGGACATATACTCCGTGCGCGACACCGACGAAGACCGCCAGGCGGTGACCTCGACCGACGTCGTGTCGCGGATCGCCGCGCTGGGCGGATCGTCGTACTACGTGCCCACGTTCGAAGACGTGTGGACGCACCTGGAGGCGAACATGAGCGCCGGCGACCTGGTCGTGACCATGGGCGCGGGCGACGTCTGGAAGGTGGCCGATGGACTGCTCGAACGGGTTCGCTGAACGGCTGCGGCGGGACGTGCCGCTGGCGGAGCTGACCTGGTTCAAGCTGGGTGGCGCCGCCCGGTACATGTTTTCCCCCACGAGCGTGGATGAACTCCGCGCCGCCTGGCACTACGCCCGACAGCAGGGCTGGCCCGTCCGGGTGTTGGGCGGCGGGGCGAATCTGTTGGTCGCCGACGAGGGCTTTGACGGCCTGGTGCTGCGGCTGGACGCGCCGGCGTTCACCGGCGTCCGCGTGGACGGCGACCGGGTGCATGTGGGCGGCGGGGCCGACCTCATGCGGCTCGCCCGCGACGTCAGCTACCGCGGGTTCGCGGGGCTGGAGTTTCTCGCGGGGATCCCCGGCACGGTGGGGGGCGCGGTCCGCATGAACGCCGGGGGCAAGTACGGCGCCATGAGCGACGTGGTCGAGTCGGCAACGCTGCTCGCGCCGGACGGCGCGGTGTGCACGCTGCCGGCCGACGCCTTGAGTTTCGGCTATCGCCACTCGGCACTCGGCGACCGGATCGTGCTGGAGGCGGTTTTGCGGGTCGCGGCGGACGATGCCGCGGTTGTGAAATCTCGATTTCAACAGATCTGGCAAGAGAAAAAAAACGCCCAGCCTATGGCGGAACATTGTGCGGGCTGTATCTTCAAGAACCCGCCGGGCGAATCGGCCGGTCGTTTGATCGACCAAGCCGGTCTGAAAGGGCTCGCCGAAGGGCGGGCGCGCGTCTCGCCGGTGCACGGGAATTTCATCGTGGCCGACGCGGGTGCGCAGGCCGGCGACGTGCTGGCCTTGATCGAGCGGGTCCGCGCGGGCGTGAAGGAGCACGCCGGCGTGGATCTGGAGTTGGAAATTGAAATCTGGTCGACCCCCGTGGCGGCCGGTGCAAGCTGAAAAGGATTTCGGCCATGAGGAAAGCGACACGTCCGCAACGAATCGGACCGGCCGCTCGGCGAATGCGCACCAAGCAACTGACCATCACGGTGCTGTCCGGCGGTCCCAGCGACGAGCGCGAGGTAAGCCTCGCCAGCGGCGCTGCGGTGGCCGCGGCGCTGAACACCCTGGGGCACCGGGTGACGGTCTGCGACATTTCCCCGGAAGACCTGTCCGCGATCGACCGTCCCGCCGATGTGGTGTTCATCGCCCTGCACGGCGCCTTCGGCGAGGACGGCACGGTGCAGGCGCTGCTCGAGCGCCGCGGCATTCCCTTCGTCGGCACTGGCTCGCTGGGCAGCGAGCTGGCCATGGATAAGGCCAAATCCAAGGCGCGGTTCCTCGCCGCGGGGTTGCCCACACCGGCGTACGAGGTGGCCCGTAGCCGGCGCATCGCGGAGATCGTCCAGCGCTGGCGCATGCCTGTCGTGGTCAAGCCGGTTCGCTCGGGTAGCAGCGTCGATACCCACCTGGTGCACGATCACACCCGGCTGCACACCGTGCTCAAGGACGTCACCGCCAAGCACGGCGAGGCCCTCATCGAGGAACTGGTCGAAGGTCCCGAGCTGACCATCGGCGTGCTCGGACGCACCGCGCTCGCCCCGATTGAGATTCGCACCAGTCGCGATTTCTACGACTACCAGGCCAAGTACATCGACGCGGATACGCAGTACCTGTTCGACACCGGTCTCCCTTCGGAGCTGCTTGCCGACATGCAGACCATGAGCCTGCGGGCGGGCGACGCCCTCGGGTGCCGCGGCTTCTACCGCGTGGACTGGATGGTCGATCGCATCACTTACGAGCCGTACATCCTGGAAATCAACACCATTCCCGGCTTCACCTCGCACTCGCTGCTGCCCAAGGCCGCGGCGCGGGCGGGCGTCACCTTCGCCGAGTTGTGCCAGCGGATCATCGAGCTGGCTTTGCTGGGCGAGGCGCCGGGACCGACGCCGGGCGGCTCGGTCGCGCGGGAGGATCATGGCACGGCGTAAGAAGAAAGTCTCGCTGCTGAAGCGCTGGAAAGACCGCTGGGCCGCGGCCGACGCCGAGTCGCGGCGCAAGTGGGGGCGGCGCGGATTGCGCGTCTTCGTCGCCGCCGCCATGTTCGGCGGCGCCGCTTACGGTCTGCATCGCCTCGAAGCGACCCTGGCCGACAGCGACGCCCATGCCGCGCCTCCGCGCATCGTCTTCATCGATCGACCGGCGGACCTGGTCGACGTGACCAATGCGGCGCTGGCGCCCTTCGCCGAGCGCCCCTGGACCTCACCCACCCTCTGTGCCGACATCGCCGACGCGCTGCATTCGATCGCCTGGATCAAGCGCGTTGAACGCGTCCACCGCCATCCCGACCGGACCATCGAAATCCAGTGCAGCTATCGCCGGCCGGTGGTGATGGTGGCGGCCGGTCACGGCTACTGCCTCGTCGACGCCGAGCAGGTGCGCCTGCCGGGCTACTACACCAGCAGTCCCGATTACCTCCTGGTCCAGGGGGTGGCCGCCCCGCCGCCCGAGCCCGGCGAGGTGTGGGCGGCGCCGGAGCTGTCCGCCGGGATTGCCCTCGCCCGATTGGTCAACAATGAGCCCTACGCCCACCAGATCACCGGCGTGCTGGTGCAGAACTTCGACGGCCGGCGCGACGCACGCCAGGCCCAGATCCAGCTCGCCACCGATCGCGCCGGCGGACGCATCATCTGGGGCTCCCCGCTCGGCGAGGAAATCGAGGAGAACTCCGCCGACCAGAAGCTCGAACTGCTGCGCAGCAATTTCGCCCGCTACGGCCGGGTGGACGCCCATCGCGGCGTCATCGACGTCTCCGTCCACCCGGATCGCATCATCACGAGCTCGTAAGCCGGCCTGCCCTTGACGCCCCCGTCGCCGGGCGCGGTAGGATGGTCCGACGCGGATGGGGGCTGATCTTCGGAGCGGACCGGAATATTCTGACCTTGCACCCGAAGCATCTCTCAGCAGCGAGGAGGATGCCATGAACCAGCTAGCCCTGCACGCCCAACAACTGTCCGAGTTGCTCCGCCAGCACGTGCCGGCCGAGGCGATGGCGGCGTCGTTGCCGACGGCCGTCGCCGCCCTGCTGATCGGCGTGGGCGTCTGCGTTCTCGGGGCCAAGCTCGCCCGCTGGTTCACGTCCGTGGTGTTCGTGGTCGGTGGCATCGCGGCCGGCCTGGCGACGGGCGCCGAAGTGGGGTTCGCCCCACTGCCCAGCGCCGTGATCGGGGGTGTGCTCCTTGGTGCGCTGGGCTACGGAGTGCACCGCTTGTGGGTGGGCATGTTCGCCGGGCTCTTTTTAGCCACCGTGGCGATGGGCGGGCTGGCCTCGCAGTTGATCCTGCCGCATCAGGCGGAGTTCGAAGCGGCGCGCCCGGCGCCGGTGGTGACCGAGTTCCGCACCGGTCCCGCGGACGCCGGCGATTCGGTGGAGGCGGCCGTGGCGGCCGGCTGGGATCAGTGCACCGAATACCTGATGAGCGTGCTGCGCTATGCGATGGACCGGGAGCCGCACCTGCGGCGCTTCGGCGTGCTGTGGGTGATCGGGGCCGCGGCGCTGGGCCTGCTCATGGGTATTTTCCTCTACCGGCTCACCCTGATCCTGTTCACTGCCGCGTTCGGCGTCTCCCTGATCGGCACGGGTATCGCCATGCTCGGCCCGCACCTGGGCCTCGACGTCTACGAGATCTGTCAGCAGCGTCCGCAGATGAGCGCCGCGGCGCTGGCGTCGTGCTTTGTGCTCTCCATCATTTTACAGACGCTGCTCACGCGTCCGGAGCGTGCCCCCGCTCCGGTCAAGGCCAAGTCGGCGGAGTGATCGGACGGGCCGCGTCCGCCCTCGTGGTCACCGACAGCAAACAAGTTCCGTAGGATCATCCCGCTCTGGCCCCGGGTGCATACGGCCGGAGTTGACCCTGCCTCTCCCAGACCGCCGAGACAACATTTTTCCGGACGTCGTCCCCGCCACCCGGCACGCGTTGCCTGCGCAGGCGGGGAATCGTAGCCTTGCGAGGCGGTGCACGGCGTTTTGCGGAAGCTGCATCGCCCGCACGAAGGTCTTGCATGGGGGACGGTCCGGTGATGGGCTTCGACTATATCTACCAGGAATGGATCAATTACCTGCGCGGCGCCGAAGCCTTTATCGGCTTGCCGTTGTGCTTCGGGGGCACGGTGTTGATGCTCGCCGGCTGGCGCCTGTGGAAGATTGCGGCCGTCGTGAGCCTGGCCCTCGTGGGGCTGGTGCTGGGGCACATGGCCTCGGGTGCGACGCAGTTCGACTGGCGCTGGGCGCTGGTTGGTGCGGTGGTGCTGGGCGCGGCCGGGGCCGTCTTTTCACAATACGCCGCGACGGCATTGGGCGGCGTAGTCGGCGGCATGGTGGCGCTGTTCGTGCTCCGCGGATTGGGTATGTACGGACCCTTGCAGTGGGTGGCGGGCGCGGTGGGCTTCGCGGCCGCGATGGCCTGGGCCTACTCCTATCGCCAGCAGGTGGTCGCGGTGATCACCTCGGTGGAGGGTGGCGTGCTGCTGGCCTCGGGGCTGGCCGTCATGCTGCCGGAGGTGCCGCTGCTGTACAAGTTCTTCCAGTCGATGACGGCCACCAGCCCGTTCATGATCGGCTTCTTCGTGCTGGTGCCCACCGTCGTGGGCGTGACCTTGCAGCAGGCCGACGCCAACCGGAGCACCTCCAAGTCCGTGCAGGGCTGACCGCGGCTGTACGACCGAGTGACCAGAGATTAGCATGACGAGGCGGCGCGCCGTAGCGCGCCGCCTCGTTTTCGCTTTTCGGGAGAGCGCCCATGGAGACGCAGGCGAAAATCGGCGTTCGGGTCAACGACTACCGCACCGACGTGAAGCGCGGTCTGCAACTGGCGGGTGCCCAGCGATTCAACGCGGTCGAACTGTCGGCCGACGCAGCCGAACTCGCCCCGCGCAACCTCGCCGAGTCGGGTCGCCGCCATCTCGCCCGGCTGGTGGCGCAAACGGGCATGACCTTCGCGGCCCTGGGCAGTGAGGCCGCGGGCGGCGGGCTGGCGGATCCGGCCCGCGTCGACGCCCTGGTGGCGGCGACCCGCGATGCGCTGCGCCTGGCGGCGGACATGCGCGTCCCGGTTTTCACCCATGACGTCGGCGAGTTGCACGGCCTGACCGAAGGGGAGCGCGACGGCGTGACCGACGCCCTCCGGACCTTGGCCGCGGAAGCGGAGCGCGTTGGCACCATCTACGCGGTGCGGTCGCGGCTCTGCACGCCCGATGCCCTGGCCGGTCTGGTCGAGACCGTAGATTGCCCGCTGGTCAAGCTGAGCGTGGATCCGGGCGCGCTGCTCATGGCCGGTTTCGATCCGTTGGCGGCGCTGGAGCGATTCGGTGAGCAGGTGGTGCTGGCCTACGTGCGCGATGCCCAGCGCGGCGACGCGGAGCATCCCGGCCGGGAGACGGCGCTCGCCGCCGGTCGCCTCGACCTGCCCGCCTACCTGGCCCACCTGTCGGCGAGCGGATGCGCGTCGACGCCAATCCTGCGGCGGGCGCAAGCGCTCAACCCGGCGGCAGACCTGGCCGCCGATCGGGAGCGATTCCTCTCATACCTGGCGGAGTAGGATACGCGAGCGCAGCGCCGGCCGGAATCATTCCCCCATTGCGATGTGGCGCTGAACTTCCGCGAGGTCGGCAAGATCCACGTCCCCGTCGTTGTCGCCGTCGTTGAACTTGCAGACGTGGCCGGGGCTGTAGTTGGCGCCCGGTCCGGTCAAGCACGCGTCCATCCAGATCAGTTCATCCAGATCGACGGCGCCATCGCCGTTGGCGTCGCCCGCGATCGCCGTGACCCCGAAGGTGAGATCCGCTTCGACGATGTCACCAGCCTCGACTTGCACGTTCCGGGTGCCGGATTCGTAGTCGGGATGGCTGGCCGTCAGCGTGTAGATCCCGGGTGGAACCTTCAGAAACGTGTAAAACCCATCCGCCCCGGAGAGGGCGACGTAGGGGCCGTAGGTGCGCAGGATCTGGGCGTCCACCACGGCCGCGCCGCCCGGGGCGCGGACGCGCCCGACGATAATGGCGTGCGTGGGATCGTCCTTCCACGGCAACGCCGGGGTTGCGGCCGGAGCGCCGTAGACGAGTCCGTAGTCGGACCAGTAGTTGAAGGACGACCACGAAAACACGCTGTTGCCGGCCGCCCCGCGCACGCGGCTGAGCAGAACCTGGCTGGTCAGCCAGGACGAGCCCACGCTGGTGATCTGCCCGGCGACCACGTGCCGACCGCTCGATGCGTTAAGCCAGTCCGTCAACTGGGAATCCCATCCGGAGCCCTCGCCGCCTCGGCCGTACATCATGGGCACGATGATATCCAGGGCGCCGTCGCGGGCCCAGGTGGGAGCGTCCTGGTGCTGGCTCTCCGGAGCGGTTGTGGAATTGGGAAACACGGCCGCGCTGACCTTGACGTGCGGTTTAATCGACATAATGGCGCCGTAAATGTCGCGCACTTGCCGGGTGATCTGGTCGCGCGTCCAGGGGCCGAAGTCCAGCCCGTCCGGGTTGGTCCGGCCGTCGGCGTGCCGCGCCAGGCTGATCGGGTCGTACGATGGCTGGTTGCTCCACGGCGTGCGGATGCGGTCAAAGTGCACCCCGTCGACGTCGTAATTCTCAACCACGTACATGATCTGTCGCCGGGTGTACGCCTGGCACTCCGGAACCCCCGGCGCCAGCCACACGTAGTTGCTTTCGCTGAACTGCACCGGGTACAGCGGGTTGCTGTGGTGCAGCCAGTCGCGGTGCTCGGCATCGTCCGCGTTGCAGTGGTCCCAGAAGAGGTGATTGGGATCGTCAGGCAGTGTGTGCGCTTCCGCCGGATCGCTCTGCCAGCAGGTATGCGTGTTGATGTACGCGTGAAACTCCAGGCCGTGCGCGTGGGCACTGGCGATGGCGACGGCCAGGGGATCATAGCCGGGGTCGGCCCCGCCGATCAGCGGCGACCACACCTCTTCCGGCGACGGATAAAGCACGTCGCCCTGGCCACGCACTTGGAAAAACACGGCATTGAAGTTGGCGTCGGCCAACTCGGCCATCAGCCCGTCGATGATGGCGGGGCCGATCTGCGGGTCAGGGTGCGGATATTCGAACCGCGAGACCCACATCGCCCGAAACTCCGACGGCTGGGCGCTGGCCGGCGACAAACCGGCGAACGCCGCGACCAGCGCGGCGCCGGCGAGGATCCAACTTCGCTTCATGTCCATCATGCATGTCCCTCAACAGGGTGGGTTTGCCACAATGCTACGCAATCTCAGGCGCCAGTTGCAAGAGCGTGCGCAATAAACGACGCGCCGCCTCAGCCCTTGCCCTTCTCCGCCAGCCCGCGTGCCTCGGCCGCAACCCGCATCACCGCGGCCTCGATCTCCTCCAGCCGGTGGGGCTTGTGCCGTAAACGCCACACCGCCGCGTAATCCGGCATGACCGCCGCACATTGGTCGGCAAAGGCGCCCAGCCGTCGAGCGAGGTCGGGGTTTACGCCGCCCCCATCGCCCACCGCCCGGCTGAGAATGAAGCGCTCGGCCAGCAGCACGTTCATCCGGCAGGCAACTTCAATCTCACCCAGGTCGACGCGGTGGTCGGGCGCCTGCTCCAGTTGAGCGGCAAACGCGGCAGCCGCTTCGGCCGACGCCCTGTGCCACGCGGTCAGCGCCTGATCGCTGAGATCCTCGCGCGCTACGGTCTCGTGGAGAGGCTTGCAGAACGCAGGCCAGGTTCGCCGCATGTCGTACGCGCGGGCGATCGCCCGCAGACGCTGCACGAGTTCGCCGGTGGCATCGCCAAACTCCAGCCGGGCGACGGCCCGGTCGATCGTCGCGACGTCGGCCGCCTTTGCGTTCCAGCTCAGCGCCGCCCCCAGCAGGATCGGGTGCCAGGAGGTCGCCGGGGCATTCACGTGGCCCTCGTCGCCCCAATCGGTGTTGAGCACGCCGCTGGCCCCGTATTGATTGGCGGCGCCGACGAAGCGTTGGATGTTCAGCGTCGCCGTCTCGTAGTCGTTGAGCATGCGATTCCATGACGAGGTGCCGGGACAGACCCAGGTGGCGAGCCCCGCGTCGCGGAACAGGGCGGTGGCGGCGTAGTCGGCGTCGGCGTCGTAATCCCAGTGCAACGCGATCGCGTTCTTGGGGATGCGGTCGATCATCCGGGGGAACTTGCGCACCATGTCGCCCCAGAACATCGGCTGCTTGCCGTGCTTCTCGCACAGCTCGCAAAGCCAGCAAAGATGCTCGAGATACAGTTCGCCCGGGTCGCGGCCCTGATTTTTCCCCTTGGCCAGGTCGTAGGTTTCGTCGCAGGTGACGTTGACGCGCGGGCTGGAGAACAGCGGCAACAGCTCGCCGTACATGCGCTCGAGCAGGGCGCGTGCTTCCGGGTTGGCGGCGTCGAGCGTCAGGCCCCGCATCCGCTCGTGCCAGGTCATGTCGTCCCAGTCCTTACGCGCCTCGATCTCGGCCAGGTGGCGATAGGCCGGCAGGCTGAGCACCCGGCCCATATGACCGAACGACGCCAGCGACGGCGTCAGCTCGATGTGCCGATCCCGGCAGTATTGATCGAAGTCGCGCAGCTCGTCCGGCGTGAGCGGCGAGGAGCCCCGGCCAATATCCGGATCGAACTCGAACGCGAAGGTGTGCTCGATGTACAGTTGCAGGTGGTTCATCTTGCACGCCGCGAGCCGGTCGGCCAGCGCTTGCAGCATCTCCGGCGTCGGCACCCGGCCCCGGCTCACGTCGTACGACAATCCCCGCTCCGGGTAGTCGGGATGATCCATGATGTGAACACCAGGCCACGCCCGCCCGGCCAGGCGGACGAACTGCCCCAGCGTCTGCAAGGCGTAAAACAGCCCCAGCGGCGTCGCGCCGACCGCCTGCACCCCGTCCGGGCGCACGTCGAGACGATAGGCCGAATCACAGCACGCCGCCGGCAGGTTGCCGGCCGGTTCAAAGTCGTTGCGCTCCGCCGGCGAAGCCACTCGCAAAATCAGGTGCGCCGACGCAGCCGCGTCGGCCGTCCGCATCCGTGGGCGGGCAAGTCCCAGTTCCCTCTCCCACAGGTCGCAGAACTGCTCCACGGCCTGCCGCTCGGCCGGCCCCAGCGCGTCGTCATCGGCCGCGAGGTACAGCGCGTCGGGGGCCATCCACTGGCCGCCGGTCAGTTCAAGATGCTGGGGCTGGGGAAGCAATGCCTCGAGCGGGGAGGGGGGCATGGGCAACGGTCTCCTACAGTAAACAGTAAGCTCACCGAGCGGTTCCGTGGCTGGCCGAAAGCCCACGGATGCGTCCGCCCGGTGCGAGTTTGTTGTAAATACATGTAAACCAAACGGTTACAGGGGCTCTGGCACGGGTTCGCCTGGATATTGGGGCCCTTAATAACCGGTCTCTGGTGGCAAACACAGGATTCGGGCGATAGATAATAAGATAGGCGTCATGGCTTTCCGTGGCGACCCGTTGGCGCGTTGGAGGCGAGCACAGGTTCTTGCCCGCGCTGGACCCACTGGTTGATGAGGATCTCACCCCGCATTGCGGACAATCACGCCCCGATGCTGCCAGTGAGGCCTCAAAAGCTGGGGGAGGCGAGATTTTTTTCTTCCCCTGCCCCAACCAAGGGTATTATAATCGCAAATGGTAATATAATTATTTGCTGGTGCCAAGGCGTTGCCGCGGCCCTCAGGTCTGGGCAAAGCGTGGAAAGCGGCGTTCCGGCCGGCGACATCAGCTATTCACTGGATCCGTATTGTCAGAGCGGGGATTACTCGAATGGACCCGAAACGTGAACGACATGGTCGCGCGACACGCCCCCGGCGGGGGTTCACCCTCGTCGAGTTGCTGGTGGTGGTGTCCATCATCGCGTTGTTGATTGCGATTCTGTTGCCGTCGCTCAAGAAGGCGCGGGAGCAAGCCAAAGAGGTGCTGTGTCTGACGCGCACCAAGGCCATGGGCACCGGCGTGCTGACCTACTCCGCGGAGTACAGCGGCAAGCTGCCGGGACCGCTGCACCCGGCGGTGTACCGCAATCAGACTCTCCAGAGTTACCAGGCCGTCGGCTACAGCCTGGCACAGGCAAAATACAACCGCAACCGTCAGTTGACCTGGGTCATCGCTGAGGCCATGGGCCAGCGTGGTGGCGACAGTGGCACGACCAACGTCACCGATGACGCGGCGACCTGCCCGGCCATGGAAGGCACCTACACGGATGAGCACTTCGAGCGGTTCTACAGTGAAACCGGCAAGCGGGTTTTTCCTACGCACTTCGCCCTGAATAACTACGGGAGTGAAAGTCCGGAAGGTAACAGTTCCAGTTCTTTGGAGTTGACCGCCCGCAAGACCAATCCGCCGGAGTACTTCGGCTATAGCCCGCCGCCGGGGTTTCCGGCCGACACTGCCCGGTCGCCGCAGCCCCTGAGCCGGATTCCGAAGGCGTCCGACGAGTGGATGGTTGCGGACGCTTGGTACCGCGCACAGAATATCGGCAGCCACGCCGTCCTCAAACTATACAAGCAGGAAGGCCCCTACCAATCTGGCTGGAGTGGAACGGCATTGCCTTATCAGCCGATGCACCGTGTTCGGAATCGCAGCGTGGTGACGACGGATGAAAACCAGCGGGATCAGATTGCGAGCAGGGCGTCCAACATCAAGCAGGACGGGGTGACGCCCACGATCTTCTTTGACGGGCATTCTGAGGCCGTGGCGTCGCGAGCGCTGATGCATGGCGATTCAGAGATCATGTATGGCTTCCCCGGAACGCAGAACTTGGATTTTCGCGGCCTGAGTCGCAGCAATCTCGACATGGTCAAGCAGTTCGTCTGGAAGTAGTGGCAGCACGCCTTCCGCGACAACCGCGAATCTAGCGGTCGTAAGCTCCACGCCGGGCGTCTTCGGATGCCCGGCGTTTTTTTACGCGCCAGTGGATCGCCCGATGCCTGCGCATGCGATGGGGAAGTGCCCTCTGCGGAATCGGCGTACGCCGCACCTTGCCCGCTGCTGCGGACCTGTTGCTCGGGCGTTGATGCCGGGAGCGCTTACCGCCGCTTGGCCATGAAGAAGTCGCGGTCGATGCGGCGGTCGTACAGCCGATCGTTGCGATCAAAGCTGCCGACCTGCACGCCCGGCGGCGCCGAGTGCAGCACATGGGTGGGCGAGATGGCCATGCCGGCGTGGTAGACCTTGCCGGCCGGATCGATGAAGTACACGAAATCGCCCGCCCGCATCTCGTCGCGATGCCAGCGCGTGGCACTCAACCGCCCGTCGAAAACCTGGTGCCAGGCGTCGCGGGCGGTGTCGTCCAGGCCGTGGGCGCTCAGGCTGGTCACCAGCCCGCTGCAATCCAGCCCGAACGGGCTCCGCCCCCCGAAAATGTACGGCGAATACAACATCCCCAGCGCCGCCTCAACCTGCTGAGCGATCCGCTCATCGCGGTTCGCCGCGCGCCGTACCGCCGCCTCCGGCAGCGTCAGCGATTTGCCATCCGGCAGCATCAACGTGCACTGTTCGCCCTCAGCCTTCAGCAGTGGCAGCGTCGCACCACGCGGAATCAACGCGCCGCCGGTGCGCTGGTCGCGCACGATCACGACCCGCTCCGGCGCCAGATACGCCGCGAACGCCTGCTCCTCCATGACCCGCACCGCTTCCTCCCGCACCCAGCCCCAGTAGCCGTCACCGGCGTGCGCAAGGTAAAAACCATCGGCGCGATCGAGCAGGTAGAGCGGCTCGCCGAAGAGCAACTGCGTCTGCAACCCGCCTTGCTCGCTCGGACGATTGAACGTCAGGGCGCTGACCGCCTGGGCAACGCCAAACGGCGGATGGCCCAGCCGGGCGGCGTCGGGCAGCACGCGCACCTCGCACTGGTCCACCGGACGACCGACGGCCGCCAGCGCGGCGGTCAGTCCGTCCAGAATGATCGGCGTGTTCGTGGCCCCGTGCAGCACCACCGCCTCGCCCTCCAGCCGGGCGGTCACCTCGAAATAGACCAGGCTGCGGTTGGTGATCGAGGAGCCGGCGAATCGGTCGCAAAACCAGTCCAACTGGTCAGCAGGAAGCTGCCCGGTGGGCCAGATTCCGCGGGCGAGCCGGCCGTGCTTGCTGGGCTTCTGCTCGACCAGCCGATCCGCATCGCCCTCCTCTTCCTTCTGCTCGGCCGGTGCGCGCTCGGGCGCATCCTCAGGTTTGAGAAACTCTCGCAAGCCCGCATACAGGGCCTTGGCATGCTGCTGGTACACCGGACCGGCCGCCGTCGGCCGCGCATCATCCGCCGGCAGCGGCAACCGCACTGTGCAACCAGGGATAACGTGCTCTCGGGACAACGCGGCTGCCACGCTGTCGTCCGAATCCGCTTGCCGCACCTCGGACCCGTCCAGCGCGGCGGCCAAGCTGTTGGCCAGGCGCGCGGAGACCTTCGCGGCCGGGTGGTTGCCGGGTACGTTGACCGTGACTTCCGTCGTGCCGGCCGCGTACCGCAGCGTGACGTACACCTGGCACTGCGCGTTCCGCACTTCGCCCGCCCGATCCGCCGGATCAAACCCGGCAACCGGTCGCTCCCGCCGGGTGAGCACCGCCCGCCCGCCGGCACGGCCAATGTGGTGATACAGGTACGCCGCAGTCACCATGGCCGGATCGGCCGGCGCGTCGGCTTCCGCCGGCGGCAGTGGATCGATGCCGATGACCGCCCCGCGCAGGTCGCCCGCGGGCGGATACCAGAAGGGCTGAAACGCGGCGATGGCGTCACGGACGAGAGCATCCACGGGCTTGGTCTCCGAGGCGTCGGACGATGCGGCGTCGGTCGATCCGATGGCGGCGCTGAGGCAAATGCCGACGATCAGTGCGGTCATGGTAACAGATTCCTCGGGCTCAGGGGTACAGAAGGTACGGCTTGCGTTGACCGCGAAATTCCTCGACGCCCTTGCGCCAGCTCTTCAGGATGTCCGCGATGGGCTTGCCGGCCTCGAATGCCTCGCGGATTTCACTGCGGCCGCACACCTTGTCGAACATGTTGTCGCGCCGCCCGCCGAAGAGGGGGTGGTCGCCGTGGTGCTTCCGCAAGTAGTCCATGGCATGAAACTGAATCTCGGCGAGCTGCACCTTCTCCCGGTCGGTGATGTAGAGCTGCACCCCGCCGCAGTCCTCGCCCTTGTAGGTGGCATAGTAGGGACGATAGTGCAGCGGGCGGAAACGCACACCGGGCAGGTTGCGGCCGTTGAGATCCGCGGCGAATGCCTCGGCATCAATGAAAGGCGCGCCGAGCAGCTCGAAGGGCAGGGTATATCCCACGCCCTCGCTCATCACCCGGAGTTCGCCGAGGATGCCGGTGGCGGCGTAGTACATGCTCGTGTCGGCCCGCGGCACGTGCGGCGAGGTGAGCACCCAGGGCAGCCCGGTCTCGTCGAAGTACATGCTCCGCCGCCAGCCCTTCATGGACACCACGTGCAGATCGCATTTCACGCCGCCGGCCAGCCAGCCTTCTCCATTGATCATCCGGGCGAGTTCGCCCACCGTCATCCCGTGCAGGTAGGGGATAGGTAGTTGGCCGACAAAGGACTGGTACGCCAGGTCAAGCGGTTGCCCCTCGATGCGCTCGCCGGAGATGGGGTTCGGCCGATCGAGCACGACCACCGGAATGCCATTCTCCGCGGCGACCTCCATCGCCAGGGCGAGCGTGCTGATGAAGGTGTACGAGCGGCTGCCGATGTCCTGAATGTCGTACACGAGCACCTCGACGCCGGCGAGCATCTCCGGAGAAGCCTTCCGGTTCTTGCCATAGAGGGAAAACACCGGCACGCCCGTCCGCGCGTCCTTGGTGTCGGCCACGTGGGCGCCGGCGTAAATATCGCCACGGACGCCGTGCTCCGGTCCGTAGAGGGCGACCAGCTCGACGTTGTCCGCCGCGTGCAGCACGTCAATGGTCGTGCGCATGTCGGACGTGATCCCCGTGGGGTTGGTGATCAGTCCCACCTTCTTGCCGGCGATGGGCTTGAACTGGTCGGCGATGAGCACGTCGACGCCGGTCTGCACCGGCGCGGCGTCGGCCGCCGCCGCGAACAGCACGGTTGCGGCGACACAGAGCAAGCAAGCGGATCGCATACGATTTCTCCAGGTGCCAAGGTTACAGGCTAACGTTACAGGCTGTTCAGTGCAGCGACGGCGTCATCGCCGAGCGGACCAAGGTCGCCCGCAGCGCAGTTGTCGGCCACCTGCTGCGGCGTCTTCGCACCGGGAATCACCGTGTGACACGCCGCATGGGTGATGCAGAAGCGCAGGGCGACCTGGGCCATGCTCTGATCGTCGAACTGCTCGAACCACGGCCGGTAGCCCTCCAACCGGCTCAGATGGGCGTCGAGCTTCTCCGGCGACAGGTTCATCTGCCGGTGATCGTCGCCGCCAAAACGCGTCTCGCGGGTAAACTTGCCCGTGAGCAGGCCGAACAGCAGGGGAATGCGCACAATGACGCCGATGCCGTACTGCTGCGCCTTGGGGAACAGAACCTGCTCGGCCTCACGCTCCAGCAGGTTATAGCGGACCTGGATGACGTCGATCAGGTCGTGATGGTTGTCGAGCACGTGCGCCTGGGCGGTCTCCTGGAAGGACTGCACGCTCCAGCCGGCGCAGCGGATCTTGCCCTGGCGTTTGAGCGTGGCGAGAGCGTCCCAGGGATCGTCGCGTTCGAGCTGGGTCAGGTCGCCGCTGTGGAGCTGGAGAATATCGAGGGCGTCGACCCCGAGACGCTGAAGGCTGCGTTCAGCCGCGTCGATGATATAGTCGCGGTCGTAGTTCTGGCGGATGGCGCCGAAGCCGCTGTCGTCCTCGGCCGTGGCGTTGTAGAAATCGTTACCGGCCTTCGTCGCGATGACCAGTTCGGCGTCGGGGCGTTCGCGCCGCAGACGGGCGATGAGGTCCTCCGAGTGCCCCCAGCCGTACACGTCGGCGGTGTCGATGAAGGTGACGCCCTCATCGACCGCGGCGTGGAGGGCCTGAAGGGAGACGGCGTCGTCGGTCGGACCCCAGTTCGCGCCGCCGATCGCCCAGGCTCCGAAACCGATCGTGGAAACCCGCGGTCCGCGTTCGCCGAGACGGGTGTATCGCATGGTGAGCCTCCTCGACGGGGTTGGCGTCGTCGGCTATCCTAACCGTCCGACCGGCGGCGTCCAGTCGGTCGATCCCGAACCATGGAGGACGACCATGACGTGCCGATGGTTGGCGATGACGGGTCTGCTCGCGATCGCGAGCGCAGCGCATGACATTCCGCTGGCACTGGCCGGCGACGCGGAAGTGCCGCAGCTCGCCCGGGCGCTCGACGCCGTCGTGCCGCCCCTGCTCGAGCAGGGTAACATTCCCGGCGCCGTGATCGCCGTGGGCCGCAAAACGCCCGGGGGCTACGTCACCTGGCAGCAGGCGTACGGCCGGCGCTGCGTGCAGCCCGAGCCCGCCCCCATGCCCGAAGACGCCATCTTCGACCTCGCCTCGATGACCAAGCCCATCGCCGTCGGCACCAGCCTGATGATCCTGGTGGAAGAGGGCAAGCTGAAGCTCGACGATCCCGTCGGGAAATTCCTTCCCGAATACCGCACCGGCAACAAGACCGAGGTCACCGTTCGGCGCCTGATGACCCACACCTCCGGCCTCCCGCCGTACCTCTACGGTGCCGAGCAGAAGGCCCTGAAGTCCGAGCACGGATTTCCCTGTCCGGACCCAACCCGCAAGCGCATCCGCGAGGTCGACCTGCTCCGCAAGCCCGGCGAGGCCGTGCAGTACAGTTGCCTCAACGCCATTACCGGCGCCGAAGTCGTGACCGCCATCACCGGGCGAACGATCGACGTCTTCACCCGCGAACGCATCTTCAAGCCCCTCAAAATGCAGGACACCGGATACCTCCCCGCCGGGGCTGCCCGAGAGCGGCTGGTCCCCACCACGCGTACCGACTACGGGCTCGGCCCGGGCGGCTTCCTCTGCGGCCAGGTGCACGACCCCCTCGCCGCCATGCAGGCGGGCGTGTCGGGCAACGCCGGTCTGTTCAGCACGGCCGGTGACCTCGCCCGCTTCGCCCAGATGCTGCTTAATGGCGGCGAACTCGACGGTGTCCGCGTGCTTCAACCGGAAACCGTGGCCGACATGACCCGCGTGCAGGATCCCGACATGCGCGACCCCAATGGCAAACCCAATCGCCGCGGGCTCATGTGGGACACCTATCCGCCCGACCCCGGCGATACCGGCGTCGATCGGATTTACGCCTACGGCCACACCGGCTACACCGGCACGGCCATCCGCATTTACCCCGAGCAGGGCGTCTACATCATCGCGCTGACCAACCGAGTCCATCCGGACGACAGCGGCAAGGTGGGTGCGTTTCGCCAGGGTGTCTGGCAGGCGGTCGGGGAGGCGTGGATGGGCGTCGAGCCCGAGGACAGGCCTGAAAAGCCGGACGCGCCGGAAGCACCGGAGGCGGACGGCTGATGCCCCGCCGACCGTCCCGCGCTCAGGCCGGCAGGGCAACACCGTCGGGCAAGGCGGGTTCGTCCGGCAACGCCGCCGCGGCCGAGATGGGGGCGACTTCGATCCCTGCTGCACGGCCGGTCGAGTGGACTGCCGCGATCGGTTTGCTGATGCTCTGCGGCGTGGTGATTGTTGCGTACGTCCCGGCGTGGTCCGCGCCTTTCATTTTTGACGATCTGGGCACCATTCCCCGCAATCCCCACATCCGCGCGTTGTGGCCCCTGACGCAGGCGTGGTCGGCCCCCGAGCAGACCGGGCTGGCCGGCAGACCGGTTCCCAGCCTGTCATTCGCCCTGAACTACACGATCAGCGGTCTCGATGTCCGCGGCTACCGGGCGGTGAATATCGCCCTGCACCTGGCCGCCACGATTCTGCTGTTCGGCGTGCTGCGGCGGACCCTGCAAACGCCGCGACTGGCCCAGCGCTGCGGCCCGCACGCGTCCTGGCTGGCGTGGGCGGTGGCGGCCGTCTGGGCGCTGCATCCGCTGCACAGCGAAACCGTGATCTACATCTTGCAGCGCACCGAACTGCTCATGGCCGTGTTCTACCTGCTCACCTTGTACGCCGCGATCCGGTCGGCCGCCGCGGAGCGCCCCTGGCCGTGGCGCGCCACCGCCATTGCCGCCTGCGCCCTGGGCATGGCGAGCAAGGAGGTCATGGTCTCTGCGCCGCTCGCCCTGGCGCTCTTCGATCGGGTTTTTCTCTACCCGACGTGGCGGGCGGCGCTGGCCCGCCGCTGGCCGTTGTACCTCGGCCTGGCCGCGACCTGGCTCATCCTGGCCGCACTGATGGCGTCGGGTCCGCGCAGCAACTCCATCGGCTTCGACCACGGTGTGGGCGCGTTGCCCTACCTGTGGACGCAGGCGGGCGTGTTGTGCCGCTATCTCCGCCTCGCCCTGTGGCCTGATCCGCTGGTCATCTCGTATGACGACTGGCCTATCGCCCAATCGCCGCTCGACGTTGTGCTGCCCGGTCTGATCGTGCTGGCGCTGCTGGTCGCGACCGGCTGGGCCTTGGCCCGGCGGCCGGCGCTGGGCTTTCTCGGGGCATGTTTTTTCATGATCCTCGCACCGACCTCGAGCGTCGTGCCCATCGTGACCGAGGTCGCGGCCGAGCGCCGCATGTATCTGCCGCTGATTGCGGTGGTGGTCGTGGTGCTGGTCGGGGCACAGACGTTGCTGCGCGGCCGGCGCCGTTGGACCCTGGGGGCCGTCGCGGGCGTGTTGGCCGTGGTGCTGGGAAGTGTGACTTACGCCCGGGCCCGCGATTATCGCACGGCTATCACCATTTGGCAGGACGCCGTCACCAAGCGGCCCGCCAACGCCCTCGCCCACATCAATCTTGGCAACGAACTCTACCGCGCCGACCGCCTGCCGGAAGCGCTGGCGCACTACGAGCAGGCGCTCACCCTCGCGCCGGAGGACGCCAAGGCGCAATACAACTACGCCAACGCGCTCGTCGCCGACGGACGGGCCGATGCAGCAATACCTCACTACCAGGCCGCCCTGCGCCAGCGCCCCGGTGATGCGGAAATTCAATACAACCTCGGCCTGGCCTGCGCTCAACTCGGCCGCTGGACGCAGGCCATCAAGGCCTATCGCCGCGCCGTCGAACTGAACCCGCATCACGTCGGCGCGTGGAATAACCTCGGGCTGGCCTACGCGCAGATCGGCGAAGCGTCGCAAGCGGTCGAGGCCTACCGCCACGCGTTGCAGGCCGAACCCGCCTCCACCGCGGTCAAGCTGAACCTCGCCGGCGCTCTGCTCGACCTGAACCGTTTTGAAGAAGCGGGAACGCTCTATCGCGAAGTGCTCCGGCAGTCGCCTGAAGACGTGACCGCGCGCTTTCACCTGGCCATCGCGCTGGCTATGCACCAACGCTACCAGGAAGCGGCGGACGAGGTGCGCGCCGTGCTGCGCCACGCGCCGGACCATCCCGGCGCCCGACAGATGCTCGCCGATCTCGAACGCCAATCGTCGCGGTAGGGGGGGAACCGGGTGAACCCTGTCGGCGCTTACGACGGCAGGTACCCCAAGGCTTGCAGGCGGAGGATCTCCTCGCGGCTGAGCTGCGCCTTGGACCCCTCCCCCCACAACCGCGAGAGGCTCTGCATGTCTGCAAGCCATTGATCCAGTTTCTGCTTGAGCCTGACCGCGGTGGATTCATGGGCTGCGCCCAGCGGATCCTGCTCGCGCGGATCGACGCTCACATCAAACAGCCGCCAGTAATCCGTGCCCACCACGTGCAGCAGCTTGTAACGCCCGTCGCGCACCGCGTGCCACTCGTAGCTTTCGTGGATCGTTTCGCCGGTCTGCCGATCGGTGAGGTTCCAGGTGGTGGTCAACTCGAAGAACGTGGTGCGGTCGTCGGGCGTCGCTTCCGCCAGCAGCGACGTGCCGTTGCACGCGGTCGCTGGTCGTTGATCGGCAAAATCCAGGATGGTCGGGTGCAGGTCCACGAGATTAACCAGCCGGTCGTCCACGCGCCCCGCCGTCTGGCGGGGCAGCTTCATGATCAGCGGCACGTGCAGCGACTCCGCGTAGAGGTCGTGCTTGTGCCCAAGCTGCCCGTGCTCGAAGAACTGCTCCCCGTGATCGGCGGTGAGGATGATCACGGTATTGTCCCACAGGTCCAGCTCGCGCAGCAGCGCCCAGAGCCGCCCGAGATATTCGTCCGTACAACGGATTTCCCCATCGTACTGACCGACGAGGTACTTCAACTGCGCCGCGGAAACGTCCCGTCCGAGCGTGGTGATCGGTCCGAACTGCACCTCGTCGATGGGCTCGGCGTCGGCCGGCGTGAACATGGTGTCGTACGGCGCCGGCGGAATGTAGTCGTAGTGTACATCCCAGTAGTAGGCGAACAGAAAGAAAGGCCGGCCGTCGCGCCCATCGCGCAGGTAGCGCTCCATCGCCTCGGCCATCCGCGGATTGGTCACGTCCTTGTGGGCGGCCTCGTTGGTGTCGGCCGCGGGGCTCTCGTCACGCTGCGCGAAGCCCTGGGTGAGGTTAAAGGTCGACCGCAGATAGGGCCCGCCGACGACCGCGGCACACTGGTAGCCGGCGTCGGCGAGGATCTCGGCCGTCGTCGTATACGCGTCGCTGAGTCGGTCCTTGGGCAGAATCACCTGGTGGGCCGAGGGGTACAGCCCGGTGAACATGCTCGCGTGCGAGGTCAGGGTCCAACTGGTCGCACTGTGCGCGTCGGTGAAGCGAACGCTCTCGCCCGCGAGCGCGTCGATATTCGGCGTGGTGGGGCGGTCGTAGCCGTAACAGCCGACGTGATCGGCGCGGAGCGACTCCACCGTGATCAGAATGATGTTGGGCAGATCCGTGCGGCTTTGGGCCGTTGGGGCTTCCCTCGCGCGCTCGCACCCCGCCAGCGCTAGCGCGATGATCGGCGCCCAGGCGGTGATGCGTCGGATGATGCGGCGAGCCATGGACAATGCCTCCCCCACACGTGCGGAAGGGTTTTCTGGGGCCCAGCGACGTCAGACCGTCATTGTGGCAAGCCAGCGGAGCAAAGGCAAACGAAAGCCTGCGCCTCCACCGGCACGCCCGACTCTGCGCAAAAAAGAAGGCCGCCCGCGCCATGCGGACGGCCTGGGTTGCCATCAAATGAATCCGGCGTGTGCGCCCTAGCGTCGGCGACGCAGAACCGCAACCCCGCCCATGGCCAGCAGCACCATGGTCGCCGGCTCCGGCGTGACAAGGAAGTTGTCCACGATACCGAAGCTGAGTTCGGCGTTATCCGAAACGCCGCTGAACAGGTCCGTGTACATGACCTGAACGTTGCCGGTGGTGTCGAACGCGCTGCCAATATTGGCATCGAGCGTACCGATGCTGAGGCCGTCAATCGCGAAGTTGGCCGTGCCGGCATTGCTGTCCACCGTGATGACCATGCGATGCCATGCAAAGCCACCCGCGCCAGCCGCGGTGGAACCGGTCTGCTGGGCGTAGTTGTTCTGCTGGAACAGCGGTGGCGACTGTGACGGGAAGAACGCGCTCAGATCCACGCCGCTGTTGTTGTTGGTATCCACGTCGTACTGCCCGCTGGCGACGAACTGCTCACCGGCGTTTTTGTACATGCGGTAGTCGCGACTCGAACCGCCTTCGCCGGACGCCAGGAGCATTCCGCCCACGCGCTCGGCGGAGGTGCCGTCGTATCCGACGCCGCCGCCAAGGAACTCCGTCGAGCCGGTGCCGCCACCGGGGAACGGCCCATTCGCGTTAATCCACATGTCGAACTCGACCGTGTACTGACCGCTCATCGACAAGCCTGTTGGCGTGGCAACCACAAAATCCACCGAAGCAGGCTCAACCAAGTTGGCCTTCATCAGCAGGCCGGTTGTCGACCCGCCGCCGTTCGGCGAAGCCGGAATGCCCATGGCGCTGTAGTCATAACCAAACTGGTACGCCGTGTCGGCCGTGGCGTTGACCGTCCAAGCGGCCCCGCTGTCCATGTCCGACTGGAAAATGGGTACCGCCATGGTCGGCAGCGCGACCAGGCCCAGGGCGCACGTTGCCACAATCAATTTCGTTTTCATCATCCGCTTTCCTTTCTTTCCTTCCGCCTACGTTATGTGAGCAGATCCCAGACCGTGCACGCATGCCACGCGCAACGGCTCCCTTCTTCGTCACTCTCTGCTCTCTCGTGGCGACCGGTAGACAGGTGTGCACGGCGCAAAACGCCACGCACCACGGAATTGGCCGCTTTCCTCCCCAATGCAACCCCCAGTCTAGCCTCGGCCCGAGGGGTGGTTCAAGAAAATTATGTAATCTTCCCGGCGGACCCCGCCTCACAAGCCCGTCAGGCCGGTTATCGGACCGCCCAGGTGACGCATGCTGACACCTGCTGCACCTCCGATGCCCGTCCCAGAGACGCCGAAGCGGCCACTACGACCCCGGCGCCGCGGCCGTCTGCATCTGCCCCAGATCCACCAGATCCACGTCATCATCCCCGTCCCAGTCCAGGATGACGCAGTTCGGATCCGCGTACGGCACGCCCGGCCCCGTGACGCAGTCGGCCAACGCGGCAAAGTCGTCCGCGTCCACGTCCCCGTCCAGGTCCGCGTCGCCCGTCGGCCAGTCGGCCACGTACGCCCACTTGGCCGCATCCGCGTACACCCGGTAGTTCCAGCCGGTGTGAGGCCGCCCGCTCACCGTCTCTTCCGACACGTTCACCGACCCCGACCCTACCGCCTGCCCGGCCCGGAACCAGTACGCCCCCAGCGGCACCCAGGTATTGGCGTTGGCCCCACTGACCCCGTCGGGAATCTGGTCCACCAACTGCACGGACTCGCCGAGGGCGTGACGGATGGTGTACTGGGCGTCGTAGCAGTTCGCCCCCACGTCCCAGGTCACGAAAACCTCGTACTCACCCGGCACCGCCACCGGCGGCACAAACGTCGCGTTGTCCGTGCCCGTATTGGGCAGGGTATAGGTGATGAACCGGCTGCCCGTTCCGCTCAAACCCGGGACGGAACTCTTGATCGAACTGTCCGCCCACGCGCCGTCCTCGACGTACGCCGGCGGCGGGGTCACCGCGCCCGCACTGTTGCGAGCCTCGACGATCACGTCGTTCGGCGTCGGCTCGGGCGGCTCGGCAATGTACGCAACCTCGTCGGCCGCCCCGCGCAGGATCCACGTCTCCGGGTCGAACGCCACGTCCGCCGCTTCCCCGCTGATCTCCAGGGTATACCACTGAAATTCCTGCGCGTCGTTCATGATCACGTGCGTCTCGCTTCCCCCGCCGACCAGGTCGACGCGAATGTCGATGGGCATGCGAAAGTAGGGGTACGAGCCCTGCGTCTGCTGGACGTGCAGCTTGAGGCGATGCGCCCCGCCGTCGTCCTCATACAACCAGCCGTAGCGGTAGTAGGGGGCGCCGATGTTGTAGATCCACGCGTCGAAAAACCAGTCCAGGTCCTGGCCGTACACGCCTTCGACCACCGCCTGGAAGCCCGGCGTATCGGCGCTGAGGCCCTCGTATGCGGCGCGATACTGGGCCAGGGCGCCGAAGAAACTCGCGTCGCCGATCACGTGCCGCAACATGTGCAGCACCCACGAGCCCTTGTTGTACGCGTTGATCGTGCTGAAGATGGCATCCGGCGTGCTGATGTCATAGCGGTACACGCTGCCGCCGTAGCTGCTCGGGCGGTAGGTCTGCATGTGGCTCAGATACGCCGCGTGGCTTCCGCCGGGCTTCTTCTCGTGCCACAGCGACTCGGCATACCGGGCAAAGCCCTCGTTGAGCCAGATGTCGTGCCAACTGGCGCAAGTGATGGCGTTGCCCCACCAGGAGTGGGCCAGCTCGTGAACGGTGCGGCGCTCGGGAAAGCTCCCCTGGCTGGTGATCGTCTGGTGTTCCATCCCGCAGCACCAGTTGAACTGGGCGATGCCGTACTTCTCATCGATGAAGGGATACTCGCCGAACACCCCTGCCTGGCTGAAGGTCTCGATCATGGTCACCACGTCGGCCACCAGCGGCTGCACCGTCGCCACGTCTTCGGGATAGATGTAGAACTCGACCGGCATCGCGCCGTTGGGGTGCACGTAGTAGTCGGTCCACTTGGTGTAATTGGTCATCGCCACCGACACCAGGTACACCGAGATGGGGTAGCCTTCATGCCAGCGGTGCCGCGCCCGGTTGCCGGCCAGCGCGTCGACCCCCTGAAGCGCCCCGTTGGAGGCCACCGTCATCCAGCCCGGAACCGTCACCCACATGTCCATGGTGAATTTGTCGTCGATGGCCTCCTTGCAAGGCCACCACGTGTGCGCGTAGTACGGCTCACTCAGCGACGCGACGATGCTCGTGCCCGCGTGCGTGTCGAAATCGAACGACCCCCAATTCAGATTCTGCGGCGTGCCGCTGTAGTGCACCGTCGCCTGGAAGGTCTCGCCGACGTCGTACGCCTGGTCGAGCGCGATGACCACCTGGTGGGTGGGGCGGGTGTATCCGGCCGGCGCTCCGTTGACCGTGACGGCCGTCACTGTCAGGTTGCTGCGCAGATCCAGCGTGAACTCCGCCAGCCCGTCGGTCCGGGCGGTCACGTTGAGCGTGTTAGAGCCCACCACGGTCTGGGCCGAGGGGTTCACCTCGATATCGAGCAGACAGTGCGTGATGTCGGTCTGGCTGTGCAGTTCGCGCATCGCCGGCGAGCGCAGCCGCTCCGCCTCGAACATGGCGAATTGCCGCATGGCGTGCCCACACAAACCGTCCTTGCCCTCGTCGAATTCCGTGCAGGGCCGCGGGGCGGCGTCCTTTCGACGGGCGTCGTCCGTCGCGGCGGTGGTCCCGACCGGCAGGCCCGCTGCACCCAGCAGCAGAATCAGGGCGAATCGGCGGACGAGCATCTGACGACGCGGATGTCGGTTCGGCATGGTGGTTCCTTTCAAGGCGCGCAGTCGGTGCCGTGTATTGGCACAATCCCGCCGGCGCCGTCCGTCAGTGTAGCAGGGCGGCCCGGCCAAATGAACCACAATTCCCACCCCCCGCGGCGCGGTTCTGGCGTCCGTCCGCCGCAGGTGCTAGTTTACCGGACCTGAACGACACCTTCCGGAGATAGCCATGGCCCGACAACTGCTGCGCATCTGCCTTGTTGTTTCCACGATATGTCTCGCAATGGGCTGCCGCGCCACCGAGCGCGGACGCGATCCCGTCCTGACCGAACGGCTGGACGCCATTCTCGCCCGCCACGCCGACACCGGCGCCGTCTACACCGCCCGCGTGCTCGAACTGCCCGCACGCCGTGAACTTTACGCGGTCAACATCGATCGCCCCATGAAGCCCGCGAGCAACATGAAGCTGCCCACCAGTGCGGCCGCACTCGACGCGTTCGGTGCCGACCACGTGCTGCGCACCTACCTCGCCTTCGACGGCGAGAACCTCTGGATCATCGGAACCGGTGATCCCGCGGTGGGCGATCCCGGCATCGCCGAGGCCCGGGACGCGCAGGTAACCACCGTGCTGGACCGCTGGGCCGCCGCCCTGCGCGATCACGGTATTACCTCGATCCCCGGCTGCCTGTACTACTACGATCGAGCCCTCGAGTCGCTCCAGGTGCATCCCTCCTGGGGCGAAAGCAACCTGCTGCACTGGTACGCGGCCCCCGTCTCGGGCCTGAACTTCAACGACAACTGCGTCGACATCACCGTATTCCCCACCGACGACGGCGCGCCGGCCGGTTACGAAGTCGTGCCCCCGGTCCGCAACGCGGTCATCGTCAACGAGTGCGTCACCGGCGCCGAGGGCGGCCCCTCCATCGACAAGTTGCCCCACGCCGACACCTACGTGCTCGGCGGCGGCTGCACCAAGCGCCAGGCACTCAAGAGCAAGCCGGTCAGCGACCCCGGCGCCTTCTTCGCGGACGCCCTCCGCACCCACCTCGCCGCTGCGGGCATCACCGTTGCCGGCGAAACGGAGCAGGCGGCCGAGCCGCTCGGCGGCGCCCTTCCCCCTCCGCCAGAGCAGGTCGTCGCGGACCACGAAACGGCGATGCCCGACATCATGTGGCGAATCAACAAGAGCAGTCAGAACCTCTTCGCCGAGTGCATGTTCAAGCTCACCGGCCAGGCCCTCGAGCGGGCCGAAGGGCTCAATCGCGCCGGAACCTGGGAAGCGGGGGAGCGGGCGGTGCGGGCCTTCCTCCAGCGCCACGACATCGACGACGCCGGCTATGCCGCGGCCGACGGCTCCGGCCTCAGCCACGATAACCGGGTCACCGGCCGCTTGATCACCGACCTGCTGGCGACCATGTACGAACACCCCGACGGCGCGGCCTTCCGCGACAGCCTGGCCGAGCCCGGCGGCACGGGCACCTTGCGGAGCCGGATGAAACCGCTCGCGGGCCGAGTCTTTGCCAAGACCGGCTACATCCGCGGCGTGCGCGCCCTCAGCGGCTACGTCCACACCCGCGACGACCGCTGGTTGTGCTTCTCCATCATCTACAACCAGATTCCCGGCAGCGTTCAGCCCTTCAACGCCTTACAGGATGAGGCAGTTACCTTGCTGGTGGAAGGCTGGCAGCACCCCCATAATACCCAGACGGAAAACTGAGTTTAACCAAGGAGTTGTGCATGATGCAGGCAAGACGGACCGCGTGGGCCCTGGTGTTGATCGCAGCAGCGGCGCTGCCCGCATTCGCCGCCGACGAGGTCTGGATCCGCGCCAACCAGATCGGCTACTACCCCGACGATCCCAAGATTGCGGTGCTCTCCAGCGCCGAGCCGCTGTCGGGCAAGTTCACCGTGGGCGCCTTCTCGGCCGACATCGGTCCCGACCAGGGTGCCTGGGGCCCCTTCGCCCACAACTACCGCCTCGATTTCACCCAGGTGACGGCGCCCGGCAAGTACCAGGTGCGCTTCCAGGACACCGAGTCCCTCCCGTTCGAGATCGGCCCGGACGTCTACCGGGACGTGCCCGACAAGCTCCTGGAGTTCATGCGCCTCCAGCGCTGCGGCGAAAACCCCGTCACGGGAGAAAAATGCCACCAGCAGGACGCCATCGATACGATCTCCGGCGAAAAGGTGGATCTCCGCGGCGGCTGGCATGACGCCGGCGACCGGCTCAAACACATGATCACGTCCTCGTATTGCGTGGCCGCCCTGTACCTCGCCGGCGCGGAACAGGAGGCTCGCTGGGGGACCACCCTCATGCGCCGCATTCACCCCGATCCCCAGACGATCTACGTCCAGATCGGCGACGACCGCGACCACATGCCCCCCGCAACCCTCTGGCACGACGATCAGAGCGATTACGGCTGGGGACCCGGCGGACCGCGCTCCGCCTGGCGGGCGACCGGCAAACCCGAGGGCCCCAAGCACAAGAACGAGTCCTCCGGACTGGCGAGCCTTGCCGGCCGGACGTCGGCCGCCCTCACCCTCGCCGGCGATCTCGACGCCGCCCGCTCCCTCTACCGCCTGGCCCAAGCCAACCCCGGTTGCGCCATGTCCGTGCCCGTGAAAGCGCCGTACTACTATGGCGAGAGCACCTGGCACGACGACATGGAGTGGGCAGCCACCGAACTCTTCATCGCCACCCGCCAGCCCGACTACCTTGAGACCGCGATCAAACACGCCCTCCAGGCCGGCGCCAGCCAGTGGATGGGCGAGGACCGCCACGGACACTACGAGTTCTTCCCCTACGTCAACCTCGCCCACTGGCGGCTCTATCCCCACGTCGACAAGGCCACCCGCGAGAAACTCGCCGGCTTCTACCGCGCCGGCCTCGAACGCGTCCGCGAGCGGGCCGTGAAGAACCCCTACCGGCTGGGCACCCCGCTGGTCTGGTGCTCCACGAACGACGTCGTGGCCCTGGCCACCCAGGCCCGCCTCTACGAGCAGATGACCGGCGACCGGCGCTATCGCGAACTGGGCGCCGAGGCCCGCGACTGGATCTTCGGCCGCAACCCCTGGGGCGTGTCCTTCGTGCTCGGCGTGCCGGCCGACGGCGTCGCCGCCAGCAAACCGCACCACCTCTTCTGGAAGCTCAAGGGCCATCTCCCGGTCGGCGGCCTGGTCGACGGCCCGGTCTATAAGGACATCAACGACGGGCTCAAATTCTCTGATTTCGGCGAGGACAAGCTCGCCCGCTTCCAGTCGGACGTCGGTGTCTATCACGACGTGTTTGCGGATTTCTCCACCAACGAGCCCATCATCGACGGGACCGTCTCGTTGCTCTTGATGCTGGCCGTCTGGAACTGATTGTGATGACGGGGCACGCGATGCGGCGGTCGGCGCTTCTGGGCGCAGTCGCCATCCTGCTGACTGCCGCGGCCGGGGGGTGTGCCCGGCCGCGGGCGACGCACTGGACCCTGCCGCCGGAGTGGAGCCTGGTGCACGGCGGCGTCGTGCGCGGCGATTCCACCCAGCCGCGGATCGCGCTCGTTTTCACCGGCGGCGATCACGGCGAGGGCACTCCGCACATCCTCGACGCGCTCGCCGATCGCGACGTGACGGCCTCCTTCTTCGTGACCGGCGGCTACCTGGCGAATCCGGACCATGCCGGCTACGTGCGGACGATGGTGCGCGCCGGGCACTACGTCGGCCCCCATTCACACGCCCACCTGCTCTATTGCCCCTGGGAAAACCGAGATGAGTCGCTGGTCACCGAGCGGGAATTCAAGGAGGACCTGCGGGCCAATATCGCCGCCCTCCGCGGCCAGGGCGTGCGCTTCGGCGAACCCATCTACTTCATTCCCCCCTTCGAGTGGTACAACCGCCAGCACGCGGAATGGGCGCAGCAGGCGGGATGCCTGCTGTTCAATTACACCCCCGGCAGCGGCTCGCATCGCGACTGGGCGCCTGAGGGGCACAAGGCGTTTCGCCCCTCCCGGCAGATCGTGGAGGACATCCTGGCGCACGAACGGCGCGAGCCGGACGGCCTGAACGGCCACATCCTGCTGCTCCATCTCGGCAGCCTGCGCCAGGACAAGATGCACCGCCTCCTCGGCGAGTTGATCGACGCCCTGCACCAGTGCGGCTACCACTTTCGGCGCATCGACGAATTGCTGGCGATTGATCCCGCGTCGCTCAGCGCAGCCGATTCCCCGGTGGACGTCCGCGCCGGCGTCTCAGTGCAGTGGGGCGGCTCATTCGTAAAGTAGGAAGCTCTCCCGCCGCTTCATGAAGTCCTTCAGCCAGTCCTGCCAAAGCGGCGCGTAGTCCTGCGACTTGCTCGACGCGGCAACCTTGGCCAGCACGTCCTGGTTCATCAGCAGGTTGTTGACCTTGTCGAAGCTGAACTTGTCGCCGAACAGGTTCTTCAACTCGCGAGCGATGGACAGGCCGGTCTCGATCGGCTCGAAGGCGTTGCGATCGGTCAGCACGATCATCACCCCCCCGCAGCTTTCCCCCTTGAACTTGCTTGACTCCGGCGTGAAGCGGTAGGGCAGGAAGCGCACGCCGGGCAGGTTCAGGCTGTTCAGCCGTTTGGCGAGCGGGCGCTCCTTGATCCACGGGGCCCCGAACAGCTCGAAGGGCGCGTCGGTCCCGCGGCCGACGGAGACATTGCACGCCTCGATCAGCCCCACGCCGGGGTACAGCGTCGCCTGCGTGAGGTTGCGCATGTTGGGTGACGGGTTCACCCAGGTGAGCAGGGTTTCGTCGAGCCACATGTCGCGCCGCCAGCGCTCCACCTTGATCACCTGGAGATCGACGTCGATCTTGCGCTCGGCCTGGTACATCTTCGCCAACTCGCCGGCGGTCATCCCGTGTTGCACGGGGATGACGTGATAGGCGGTGAAGCGCCCGTCGACCTCGTTGGGCGGGCCGGCCACCCGCGTGCCGGTGATCGGGTTGGGGCGGTCGAGGACCACGAAGCGGATCCCACGCTTGCCCGCCTCTTCCATGCACATGCCCATCGTCCCAATGTACGTGTAAAACCGGGCCCCGATGTCCTGGATGTCGAAAACCAGCGTGTCGATCCCCGCGAGCATCTCGTCGTTGGGCCGACGCGTCTTGCCATACAGGCTGTAGACCTTCAAGCCCGTCAGCTCATCCGTCGTGTCGCCCACCCGCTCGTCGAGCAGACCCTTCAGGCCGTGCTCCGGGCTGAACAGTGTCACCAATGTGACATCGGGCGCCCGGTGCAGCAGCTCGATGGTCGATCGCCCGAAGCGGTCCAGCCCGGTATGGTTCGTGATCAGCCCCACCTTGCGGCCGGCGAGCGCCTGAAAGTCGTCCCGCACCAGCACGTCGATCCCGGTGAGCACGCCCCCGAGATCCTGGGGCGTCGCTTCCTTGGGCTCGGCCGCACGAGCGGCGGTTCCGGCGCACAGCAGCATGAAGGCACATCCGAGCATGCATCGCATGGGTCGCGGGGGGGTGAACATGGCGGGTCTCCCTATGTGGTCGAAGGAAAACGGTCGCGGCCGGCGTGGACAGCGCTTTCGCCAGGGGCTAACGTGGGGGCCATGAACCTGACCTGGCAACGCATCACCGCGCACACGAAGTATCCGTTCCGCATAGCTCGCCCGGGCAGTTCCGTCAAGGGCGAGGACACGGCCGTTGAGCGCATCATCGTCGCCATTGAGCACGATGGCGTCACCGGCTACGGCGAAGCCGCCCCCACGCCGTACTACGGACAGTCGCTTGACACCGTCGAAGCCACCCTCGCGCGGGTGGGTCCGCACTTGGGCGATGACCCCGGCGAAATCGACGCGATCGTCGATCGGCTGCTGGCCGATTTCGACGATCAGCGGGCGACCGTCTCGGCCCTGGACCTGGCTTTGCACGATTGGCTGGGCAAGCGCCGGGGACTGCCCGTCTGGCGGATGCTGGGGCTCGACCGCGCCCAGACGCCGCCGACGTCCATGACCATCGGGATCGACAAGCTCGATTTGCTCCCTCAGAAGGTCTCCGAGGCCATGGATTTCAAGGTGCTCAAGCTGAAGGTCGGCACCGCTGCGGATCATGACACCCTGACCGAGATCCGCCGCCTGGCGCCCGGCCACAAGATCCGTGTCGACGCCAATTGCGGCTGGCCGCCGGAGCAGATCGTCGAGCGCATGCAGGTCGTGCTGCCATTCGATCTCGAACTGATCGAACAGCCCACGACGGCCGGCAACTACGACGCCGTTCGCCGTGCCCGCGACGCCTCCCCCGTCCCCCTGATTGCCGATGAGGATTCCCAACGACCGGACGACGTGGACAAGCTGGCCGGCGTGTACGACGGCATCAACATCAAGCTGGTCAAGTGCGGCGGCATCCGCGAGGCGCTTCGCATGGTCCGTGCGGCCCGCGACCACGGCATGCAGCTCATGCTCGGCTGCATGGTCGAAACGTCCCTGGGCGTCTCCGGCGCGGCCCAGATCGCCTCCCTGGTCGACTATGTCGACCTCGACGGCCATCTGCTGCTGCGCGATGACCCCTTCTCCGGCCTGCTCTTAAAGGACTGCACGGTGCTGCCGGGCGATGGCCCCGGCCTGGGCATAGAAGTGAAGTTGCCGGAAGGGTAAAAGAGGAATATCCCAGCGGCCATGGCCTGAGCAGCGTGCCATGGCCTGAGCAGGGTGCAGTCATCTGTGGTGGGTACCATAGCCTGGGTAAGGTGCCGTGGCCTGAGTAGGGTGCCATGGCCAAGCTCGACGGAGTCGAGCGCCGCCATGCTCGCAGCCCACTCGAGCCCCCAATACCGCCAAGCTCAATACCGGCTCAATAACAGAGGTGAACGCTCATGCTTCGGTCGCACTCCCTGATCACGATGGCTCCGATCACCCTGGCGGCCGCACTCGCCGGATGCTCCCTGTCCACCGAACCATACGGCCATCCGGGCGAACGGGTGGAGCGCCTCGGCGACGAGATCGTCGTCTGCGGCCAGCTCTTCCACACCGGCGCTCCCGTGGTGCTGTGGATGGACCCGGGCGGCTACGACGCCTATCGCGTCGAGTGCAAGTTCGATCCCGAAGCCACGCTGCCCAGTCGTCCCGCGGGCCAGGCCACACCCAATCGCTACAGCTCCATGCGGCGTCATCTGTCCGAAGCGATGCAGACCAAGGTGCAGCGCGAGGGCTGGCGTCTCGAGGATCTTCAGGAGCACGTGGACCTGTTCGTGCTGCACTACGACGTGTGCGGGACCTCGCGCAAGTGCTTCGAGGTGCTCCACGACCGCCGCGGACTCAGCGTCCACTTCCTCCTCGATCTCGACGGCACGATCTACCAGACCTTGGACCTCAAGGAGCGGGCGTGGCATGCCGGTTCGGCCAACGACCGCAGCGTGGGCGTTGAAATCGCCAACATGGGCGCTTACTCCAACACCTCCGTGCTTGATGAGTGGTACGTCCAGGACGACGGAGGTCGCACCCGCATCGAGCTGCCCGCCACCCGCGGCGACGGCGGAATCCGCACCCCCGGTTTCGAGGCCCGGCCCGCCCGCGATGAACTGGTCCACGGGCAGATCCAAGGCCGCCAGTTGATGCAGTACGACTTTACTGACGAGCAGTATGAATCGCTGATCAAGCTGACGGCCACCCTCTGCGACGTTTTGCCGCGGATCGAGCCCGACTACCCGCGCGACCCCAACGGCGCACTGCGGACTTCACTCCTGTCCGACGAGGAAATGGCCGATTTCAGCGGCATCCTGGGGCATTACCATATCTCGCCCAACAAAGTGGACCCCGGACCGGCCATGGACTGGGACCGACTTATCGGCAGCGTCCGGCGCGAATTGAGCCGTTGATCCCGCGCCTCTGAGCTTCCGCCTGGCCTTCACCTCTTACCACCGGTTGCTCCGTTTTTTGCGGACCGTTTCTGCGTTGACCCGGCCGGTTGCAAACGGCTACTATATTCAATGAACATATAATGATTTGGTTTTGCGCGCAGGATTTTCGATCCGACTGCGGTCGGAGAGCTTGCGCAACTGGTTAGAGGGAAACGAAGCATGCCGGTCAAGATCTGGGGCCTTGTTGGTGTAATCTGCGCGGCGGCGTCGGCCGCCCCCGTCCAGAAGCTCGCCAGCGATGCCGGCGCCACCTATTTACAGGCCGTCGACGATCGCGATTGGGGCCGTCCCATTGTCTCGGGCGATCTCGACGGTGACGGCTACGACGAACTGATCATCGCAGCGAGCGAGTCCTTCGGCGATGTGCTCAGCCGCGTCGACGTCATTCGCGGCGGTCCGGACCAGCAGGCGGCTGGCATTACCGATTTGGCCGCGAAACCCGCGGACCAGGTGATCCTCGGCGCCGCCCTCAACGACAATCTCGGCGCATCGATGGCCACCGGCGACGTCAATGGCGATGGGGTTGATGACCTCCTGCTCTGCGCGTCCAGCGCCGATTATCCCGGCTACGAGGGCGCCGGCATCGCTTATCTGATTCTGGGCGGTCCGCAGTTCTTCGATTCGCCGTCGCGCGACTTGAGCGTAATCCAGAATTGGGATCTTCGTATCGTCGGACCGGTCGCCGGCGGGGATATGGGCGGCGCCAATCTCTTCGGAGGCCTCGACGCCGCCGGCGCCGCCATTGGCAATCTCGATGGCGACCCGTACGGCGACATGGTCTTCGGCGTCCACCGGGCGACCGGGAGCGCGTCGACGTCAGGTCGTGTCTACATCTTACGCGGTTTCGCTGAAGTTGCTGGAAACTACACGATTCTCCTGAACTCGTCATTTCCCACCATCACCCGGATCAACGGCGTTGGCACGGAGGATGAACTGGGCACCGTCGTGCTGGCCGGCGATCTGACCGGTGACGGGATCGACGAGCTGATCATGCCCAACGAGTATTTCAGTCATTCGGGCTTCTTCTCGTCGGAAGGGGCCGTCCACATCCTCCGCGGACGCGCCTCCTGGCCCGCAACGATCAACCTGTCGTCGACCACGGATATTCGCCTCCTGGGCGCCGCCACCTGGGATACCCTCGGGACGGCCGCCGTGGTGGGGGATTTCAACGATGACGGCGTGACCGACCTGGCCGTTTCGGCCTCCGGCGCCGATGCCGGTGCGCACGATACCCAGCAGGGCGACGGCTTTGTCTACGGCTTGTTCGGCTCATCGGCCTACCAGACGGGGACGCATGTCATCGATTACGCCACCGCGACGCCCGACTTCCTCATCGTGGGCGACTTTCAAAAAGGCCTGGGCGACACGATGGCAGCCGGCGATTTCGACGGCGATGGCGTCGCGGACGTCGCCGCGGGCCAACGGTTCGGCGGCAGCAGCAACGGCACCATCGACGTCGTTTTCGGCGGCGATCTGTCGGGCAAACCGGTATATACGGCCAACGTCGATACCGACCTGCGCATTACCGGCGACCAGCCCAGCGACCGCTGCGCGTTCTGGCTCGCCTCCGCGGACGTCAACCACGACGGCCTGCATGAAATCGTTTTCGGCAGCCCCTTCGACAGCGCGAATGACGGCGTCGTCTGGGTGTATTCGCATGCCACCGGCGACGTCGATCATGACGCCGATCGCGATCTCTACGATTATGCCCAATTTCAGGCGTGCGCCGCCGGCGCCGCCCAGAGCGGCTGCTTCGTATTCGATTTCAACACCGACGGCGTCATCGACCTGCTCGACCTGGCCGATTTCGTCGCCGATCTGACCGGTCCGGCGTCCTGAGGGCGTCTTGGGAGAACGGAGAGAAGTGTTCATGCAGCATTCATCGCGTAACCCCGGCCCGGCCGCGGTATTCCGCCGCTGGATTCGTTGCAGCGCGTTCGCGCTCGCGGGTTTGCTTGTCTGCGTCAGCGCCGAACGGGCCCACGGCGAGGCGTTCCGCGGCTTCTGGGCCGATGCCTTCAACACCGGCTTCAAGAGTACCTCGCAGATCAACAGCCTGGTCGCCCGGGCGGCGGCCGGCAACTACAACGCCATCGTGGCCGAGGTGCTCGCCTACCAGGATCGCACCGGCGGCGGCCATGGCGCGTACTGGAACTCCAGCATCATCCCCAAGGCCACCGACATCTCCGGCGGCATCGATCCGCTGGCCTACCTGGTGCAACAGGCCCATGCCCAGGGCATCGAGGTGCACGCTTGGCTGGTCACCTACCGGGTGAGCACCTCCTGGCCACCCAGCGGCAACAGCCTGCTCGCGGCCCATCCCGAGTGGATCATGGTCTCGGAAAACGACATGGGCGGCGGACCGGACACCGTCGACGGCAAATACACCCTGGATCCCGGCTCGCCCGAGGTGCAGGAATACCTCATCAGCATCGTGCGGGAACTCGTCACCAACTACGACATCGACGGCATCAACTGGGATTACATCCGCTACGTCGACCGCGACGCCGGCTACCCCGCCGACGCGGCCTATGCCAACTCCAGCCTCGCCCGCTTCCAGCGCATCACCGGCTACGTGGGCACGCCCCCGGCGTATGGTGAGACCTCCTGGAACGATTTCCGCCGCCGCACCATCGACGAGCTGATCCGCCGCTGCCGCGCCGAGATCCCTTCCATCACCACCAATCCGCGTCAGCCCCTGCGCTTGTCCGCGGACCTGATCTGTTTCGGCGACGCCCCGAGCAATTTCGCCAATTCCGACGCCTACGCGCTGCACCAGAACTGGCGCCTGTGGATGGAGCAGGGCTGGCTCGACGCGGCCATGCCCATGAACTACAAACGCGAACACGTCGCCAGCAACGCCACCTGGTATCGCAACTGGGTCGATGCGGCCATCGATTGGAGCTATGGCCGGCACGTCATCTGCGGCCAGGCCAACTACCTCAACAGCAAAGCCAACAGCGTTACCCAGTTGGCCTACGTGTATAACGCGGGCGCCGATGGCACCATGAACTACTCCTACGTGGGCACCGCCGACGAAAACCTCGACGGCTCCTGGGAGAACGATTGGACTTGGTACAACTACGTCGGCAGCCAGCTCTTCACCGCGCCCGTCTCCACGCCGACCATGCCCTGGCGCGACCCCGCCACCGCGGTCGAAGGAACCCTCTGGGGGCAGATCACCGATTACGCCACCGGATTGCCTGTCGATGACGCTGAGGTGAAGGTCGGCAGTCGGCCGGCCGTGCGCACCGACGGCAACGGCTACTACGTGGTGACGCGGGCGCCGTCGTCGGCCGCGGGCACGTTGTACTCCGTGACCGTCACGGCCGAGGGCCTGCCCGAGGCGGACATCGACGGGGTGACCATCGCGGCCGGCGACGTCCGCCGCAAGGATTTCGCCCTTGGCGCCCCGGTCCTGCCCGGGGACATGAACGCCGACGGCGCGTTTGATGACTACGACCGGCTTGTGTTTCTGTCCTGTCAACTGGGCCCTGATGTCCAGTACACCGAGGGACATACTTGCTGGCCTGGCGATACCGACGGCGACGCGGACGTGGACCTTGCCGATTATGCGGCCTTTCAGCGTGCTTTTACCGGAAACGACTAGTTGGTGTGCCTGGCGCTTGGAGTGGAGCCGCCGAATGTTTACCATGGTGTCTTGAGAGTGACACCAAGTAAGACGGACACAAGCCGGAAACGAGGCGTTTCAGGCGGCAGTCCGACGCCGCCCGCTGGCGGTGTCGGTGCCTTGCATACTTTGTGTTCCGTGTCTTCTGCGTGAAGACGCGCTTGCCAGATCTTGCCGGACAAATTGGAGGAGCTTGGAAGATGATGAGATACTGTCGCTACACAGTTGTAGGAGCGCTGGCGCTCTTGCTCGCCAGCACCACCGCCTGGGCCCAGTACCCCTCGCCCGTGGCCGATTTTGACGGCCCCACGATCGGCGACCGGCTGGAAGACCAGGAGATGTTCCAGATCCCGCAGTACTCCGGTACGACCCGGCCGTGGATGGTGGAAAACGTCGATGAGACGTTGCAGGAAAACGCCGCATGGCGCGATTCAGGCTTGGTTTCGCCGACGGGAGGAGGCACTGCGGCCCTTTCGCTCCGCTGGATCTGGATCGATCCGACGGACCCGAATTCCTGGCTGCGGCTGACCACGTTCCAGGGGCCGGTCTCGCCCAACCCCGCCCTGGATACCCGAGGCAAGGTGCGCTTCATTCTCACCAGCCAGCCGGTCTTCAACGCCCCCCTGGGCGTCTGCCTGGGCATTCGTGAAACCGGCGTCGAGGTCGCTCAGCTGGCCAATGGCGGCACGTCCGGACCGATTGAGTGGTTCGGCGTGACCACCGACCTGACCGTCATCAATGCCGGCAGCAACGGCATTATCGACTCTGTTGTGGCGGGCGACGACTTGATCTACACCAATGGTCTCGAGGCCATCTCCTGGGGACCCAATCGCGTGCTCGATTCCGTTGCCTCCGGTGACGATCTTGCCGAAGCCGGCTATTTCATCGGCACCAACGGCCAGCGGATTCCCGTACCGGCCATCGAACTCGACCCCCCGTCGGCCAACGGTCAACTCGTCGAGTGGGACTTCACCGCCAACACCGTCCGCGTGTCGACCAACGCCTCCCCGGGCAGTTTCGGTCCGCCTATCGCGGTGGGGACGGCCGCGTTCACCGGCAATGGCGATCTCTCCGACGCGCCGAATGATCGGGGCGTCCTCGAACACATCGCCTTCACGACCGTGGTCGACAATACCTGGGACGGCGGCGACGTGATCGTCGCCATCGACGAATTGCAGTTCGAAGCCACCGTGCCCGATCCCGTCGATCCTCCCAGCGTGATCGGTCCCGTCAACGAAGGCGCGACCTCCGTCCAGGTTCAGGCGACCCCCGGCGCCAGCCAGACCGAGTTGTTTGTCAATAACATCTCCGTCGGGACGGCGACCCCCAATGCCACCACCGGTGTGTCCACCCACAGCGGGCTCGCCGCCCTCCAGGCGGGAGACGAACTCACCGCCAAGCAGACCAAGGACGGGATCACCAGCGACTTCTCCAACATTGTGCTGGTTTTCGCCCAGGGCGTGCTGCTCGCCGACAACTTCGACAACTACTCCTCCAACGAGGAGTTGTTGATGTTCTGGAATCAGTCCATCGCCAACCCCACGCCGCCGGACGCACGCGTGCGACTCCAGGCCGGTGGCGCCGCCAGTTGCCCGAACTACCTCCGCGAAGACAGTCCCGCCGGGACGCCCGACGGCGCCCGCCTGTACTACAACCTGGGCAGCGTCAATGGCACCAATGAAGAGCCCCTTTGGATCACCTGGAATTTCCTCAGGAAAGGCGCGGATGGTCCCGCCGGCGCGCGAACCCGCTTCGAACTCGCCCGTTTTGACGAAGGCACTTTCAACGTCGGCGGGCGCGACGAGGGCTCCATCGGCATCACCATCTTCAACCAAGCCGTGGGCAGTCCCAATATTCTGGCTTTCCAGCAACAGTTCAACCTCACCTACGTGGGCACCCCAGGCTTCGCCGATGGCGACACCAACGGCTTCTACGAGGTTGTCGGTTGGGACCGCGCCCTCAGCGGCGTCGAGGATGAGGCCGGTCGCTGGTACAAGATGCAGATGGAAATCACCGGCGACTACGTCAACTGGTACATCGATGGCGTGCTCGTCACCCCCGAGGCTTACACCATCGCCGGCGGCGCCAGCACCAACGGCGTACCCCGAGCGAACAACCTGCCCTTCGACAGCCTGATCATCGGCGAGGGCTTCAGCAACAATGGCCCGCTGTTCAAGTATGACAACATCTCTGTCACCCAGGGCGCCGGGGGCACGCTGCACCCCTTCGGCGATCCGGCGCCGGACGTCCCCTTCATCGTTGAGCCGTTGACCCCCGGCCAGACCACGGTCAGCCTGACCGACGTCAACACCAACGCCTCCATGATCGAGGTGTTCGCCGATGGCGGCTCGATCGCGTCCACCATGGACGTCGGGACGAGCGGCACGCTGGATATCGCCGTCCCCGCGTTGCAGTACAACGAGGTCATCACCGTCGTTCAAACCGTCGATGGCGAGATGAGCTGTGATTCCATTCCGGCCACCGTGACGGTGCCCCCGCCGGCGATCGCCGACGCGGAACTGGTGCCCGGCCAGACCGAGGTGACCGTCTCGGGCGTGCTCGTCGGCTCGGCCACGACCGTGACCGTTTTCGCCAACGAGATCAACGAGATCGGCAGCGTCACGACCTCGGGCTTCGCCAGTAGCACGGTTGTGGTACCCGTCTCGGCCCTGGTCGATGGCAACGATATCACCGCCACGCAGTCTGTCGGCGTATTCGAAAGCCTTGCTTCCGATCCGGTCACGGTTGCCGTTCCGGCGCCCACGATTCCCTCCGAGTTGTTCGAAGGCGATTCGACCGTGCTGGTTTCCAGCGTGCATCCCCTGGCCACGCTCGTGGCGGTCACCCACAACGGCAACACCTCGACGGCCGTGCCGGGTGGCGCGAGCGCGGTTGAGGTCACCCTCACCGCCAACCTGGTCGCCGGGACCACCGTCTCCGCCACCCAGACCATTGGCGGCGTGGTAGGCCCCGCCAGCAACGTTGTCACGGTGACGTCCGAATCGTGCGGCTTCCTCTTCGAAGATGACATGGACAGCGAGACGGGCTGGACGGTGAACTTCACGGCCGATACCGCTTACCAGTTCGGCTACGACTACAGCGCCATGGGCATTCCGCCGTCGCCGAATGGCGGAGGCACCACCACCGGTCTGCTCATGAAGGCCAATCTCGTGGAGCCAGGCGGCGCTGAATATGTCGTGGCGACGCCCATGGGTCTTTCCCTGTCCGGCCAATTCCGGGTCGTCTTCGACATCTGGCTCAACGCCAATGGTCCCTTCCCGGGCGGCGGTACCGGCTCGACCGAATATATCGGTGGCGGCGTCGGGTATGACGGCACCACCGCAGGTCTGGTGGGCGGCATCTTCCTCGTCGATGGCGAGGGCGGTTCAAGTCGCGACTACCGCATGTACAAGAACGCCGGCGAGCAATTCGTCGCCAGCGGCCAGTACGACGTGGACACCAACAACAACAGTGGCGTGGATCTCAGCGCCTACTTCCCGTCGCAGTCGCCGCCCGCCTTCCAGCAGGCCAATTACCCGCAGCAGACCGGCTCAACGGCCGCGGGCGCAGGAGGCTTTGCCTGGCACCAGGTGGTGCTCACCGTCGACAGCGACGCCGGTACGGTCAATTGCGCCGTGGACGGGCTGAGCATCGGCACGTTGAGTACGAGCATCGGCAGTGACTTCCCCATCGCCGGCAACGTGCAAGTGATGTATGCGGACGTGTTCTCCAGTGTGTCGGACAATGCCGACTTGAGCTTCGGCATCGTCGACAACTTCGCGGTTCTTGAGGCTCTCGGAACGCCCGGTACCGCCGGCGATTGGGACAACGACGGCAACGTCGACGGCGACGACCTCGCGCGCTTCGTCGACTGCCTGGCCGGGCCCAGCGTCGTGCCTTCGCCGATCAGCGGCGTCGGGTGCGCCAGCGTCTGCCGCACCGTGTTCGACTTCGACGTCGATGACGACATCGACCTCGTCGACTTCGCGGAGTTCATGCGCGTGTATAACCCGTAAGCACTGCGGCGCGATCCTCGCGCCGGTGCCTTCGTAACCCCAGCAGCCCCGTTCGGCGCTTGTCGCCGAACGGGGCTTTCTCATACGCATACCCGGTGCGTCGCGCAGTCACGCAGCGCGGGGTCGTACCCGCGTCAAGACCCTCGAAGCGGTCCGCCTGAGTTGTATTCGGGAAAATCAGAAAGCGGCGACCCGGCCCGCTCACCCCTGCGCGTCGAACGCGAGGTCGCAGATGGCTTCCGGCAGAAAATCGATCAGGTCGGTGGCCGTCAGCGAAAGTCGCCCGAGTTGCTCCGCGCCGCTGTCGCCCGCCAGCCCGTGCACGTGCACCGCCAGCACGCTGGCGTCAAACGCGCTCATCCGCTGGCCGATCAGCGCCGCGATCACCCCCGTGAGCACGTCCCCCGCGCCGCCCGTCGCCATGCCCGCGTTGCCGGTCTGGTTGACGTAGAGCCGCTCCCCGTCGGTCACCACCGTCCCGGCCCCCTTGAGCACCGTCACCACCCCCGTCGCCCGTGCCAGCGTCAACGCGCAGTGCTCGCGATCGGCTGCGTCCACGTCCAGGCCCCAGCCTTCAAGCAAGCGCCGCATCTCACCCGGATGAGGGGTCACGACCACGTTCCGCGGCCACTTCGCCGACCACTGCCCTTTGGCGGCTAGCGCATTCAGCCCGTCGGCGTCGATCACGATCCCGCCGGAGAAGCGCTGCAACAGGTCGTCGATCTCTCTGCCCGAAACCGTGTCGCCCAACCCCGGACCGATCGCCACCACGTCGGCCCCGAACTCCACCGCCAGCGCCGTCAGGTCGTCCTCGCCCACGTTCATCGCCCGCGTCGTGGCGCAGGGGCACAGGACCGCCACGTAGCCCATCGCCTGCGCCTCCGTGGCGATCTGGACCAGCCCGGCACCGCTGCGCAGCGCCGCATTCGCCGTCAGCGTCGGCGCGCCGATCATGCCGTGCTTGCCCAGCGAACCGCCCACCACCAGCACCCGGCCGGCGTCGCCCTTGTGGGCGTCCACCGCTCGCTCCGGAAGCCGCGGAATGTCCGTCACGCGCTGCGGATTCACCTGGTTGCTCCCCCATGATGCGCCGGCGGCCAGGCCGACCGGGCGCGCTGCTTACTCACCAACGCCCGACGCCGTGCGCCGGTTGATCAGTGCGGCCGTGTAGCCTGCCGCGAAGCCGTTATCGATATTCACCACCGTCACGCCCGACGCACAACTGTTGAGCATGGCCAGCAGCGCCGCCAGACCATTGAAACTCGCCCCGTAGCCCACGCTCGTCGGTACCGCGATGACCGGGCAATCCACCATCCCGCCCACCACGCTGGCCAAGGCGCCTTCCATGCCCGCCACCACCACGACCACGTTGGCCGCCTGCAACGCCGCCCCGTGAGCGAGCAGCCGATGAATGCCGGCCACCCCCACGTCGTAATACGTCGCCGTCGTCTGGTCCATGATCTCGGCCGTGACCCGCGCCTCTTCCGCCACCGGCAGATCGCTCGTGCCCGCCGCCACGATCGCGATGGTGGACCGCGACGGCGCCTCCGGCTGTTGCCGCAGGCGGATCGTTCGCGAGGTCGGGTCAAACACCACCGCCGGCCAGGCCCTGGCCACCGCCTCCGCGATCTCTCCGGTCGCCCGCGTGCCCAGCACGTTGCCGCCGTGCTGGGCGCACGCGGTGAAGATCGCCGCCACCTGTTCCGGCGTCTTGCCGGCGCAATAGATCACCTCGGGGAAACCGCACCGAATGGCGCGGTGATGGTCCACTTTGGCGAAGCCCAGATCCTCGAACGGCAAAGCCCGCAGCCGCGCCGCGGCCGTCGCCACGTCCACATCGCCGGCTTGCACGTCTTCGAGCAGTTTTTGCAGGGCGTCCGCGTTCATGCGGGCAGTGTATGCCTGCCCTCAGGCGGGATCAACCAGGCCAGGGCCCGCAACGGACACCGAGGCCGGTGGCCCGAAATGGACCGCAGGCATCCGCAGAGAAGGGTCAACGCGATCCCACCGCCAGATTGAGCCCCGCCCGATCCCCCCGGCGCCATTGGTGGTAGCCCAGCGCCGCGATCATCACCCCGTTGTCCACGCAGTAGGGCATCGGCGCGGCATGGAACCCGATCCGGCGGTCGGCGCACGCGGAACCCAGCGCCATGCGCAGCGCTTTGTTCGCCGCGACCCCGCCGCCCAGCACCACTGCCGACACGCCCGTCCGGGCCACCGCCCGCATCGTTTTCGCCACCAGCACGTCCACCACCGCCGCCTGGAATGACGCGCAGATGTCCGCCAGACGCTGCGGCGTCAGCGACTCCAGCCCGCCGCTCGTCTTGCCCTGCCCGTGCACCGTGTACAGCACCGCCGTCTTGATCCCCGAAAAGGAAAAGTCCAGCGATTCACGCCCCAGCATTGTCCGGGGAAAGTCCACCGCCTTCGGATCGCCCTCCGCGGCCGTCCGTTCGATCACTGGTCCGCCCGGGTAGGGCAGGCCCAGCATCATCGCCACCTTGTCGAAGGCCTCGCCGGCCGCGTCGTCCATCGTCTGGCCCAGCAGCGTGATCGACTCGAAATCGTCCACCCGGTAGAGCGACGTATGCCCCCCCGATACGATCAAACCGACCGCCGGCCAGGGTGGCCCCTCCAGCGCAATCGCCGGACTGGCCGCGTGGGCCAGCACGTGGTCCACCGCGATCAACGGCTTGCCCCACGCCCAGCTCAGCGTCTTCGCCGCCGTCACGCCAATCAGAAGCGACCCCACCAGCCCGGGCCGGTGCGTCACCGCGATTGCGTCCACGTCGCCCGGCGCGCACCCCGCCTGCTCCAACGCCTCGCCCACCACCCGGTGAAAGCACTCGATATGCGCCCGCGAGGCGATCTCCGGCACCACCCCGCCGTACTTGCGGTGCAAATCCACCTGCGACGCCACCACGTTGCTGCGGACGTCATGGCCGTCGACCACGATCGCCGCCGCCGTCTCGTCGCACGATGTCTCGATCCCCAGAATCGCCGTCATACCCGCCTCGCCGCCAGTCTTGTGGTTATCGCTTCGATCCCGATTATCGGGGGCCGCCCGCGATTGGCAACCCGCCGCCCGCTTGCCGGCCTCCCACGAATCTGCTATGCCGTGCGGCGCCTTGCCGCCCGTGTGCGGCTGAGGAAGCGGCACTGGCGGCGGGCGTGTCAGCAGTGCGAACCATGCCGGTTCAGGCGTCCGGGGCGCCCCCGGCCTCTCCCAGGAGTCGATCATGAAATACGTTATTGCCCTCGTCGCCGCCCTGGTGCTCAACGCATCGGCCAATCTCTTCATGAAGATGGGTATGAAGACCGTCGCGGAGGGGGGAGGCCTGTTGGCCGGCGGACCGGTCGCGGCCCTTAGAATCATCCTTACCTCGCCCGTGCTGCTCGGCGGGCTCATCTGCTTCGGGCTCAACGCCTTCTTCTACATGTTCGCCCTCCAGTCGCGCACCCTCAAGATCAGCCTCGCTTACCCCATCATGGTCGGTGGCGGCTACGCCATCATCGCCACGGTCGCCGCCCTGGCCCCCAACCTGCGCGAACGCATGACCCCCGGGCAGTGGATTGGCGTCATCCTCATCCTCGCCGGCGTCATCACCATCGCGGTCCTCACCCGCGGCGACGCCGCAGTCTAGCCTGCTGTGCCCTCAAGCGGCCCGGCGGCTGCCCCGCGCAAACCGACGCCCGCGCAACGATCGTGGGAGGACGATCGCTGCCCGGGCGTCTTGCATATCGATCGCGCGTTGGCGATCGCGATGCTTATCCGTTACCGCTGCCGCTTGCGCCGCAGGGCCGACCGCAGCAACCCGAAGCCCAGCAGCAGGGCGTACACATTGGCCAACCCCAGCGCCCCGCACACGGCGCCGTTGCCGCACGCGGGTGTGTCGTCGCCGGGAACATCCTGACCCGGCGAGTTGTCGTTGCCGTTGTTGTTGTCATCCGTCAGCGGGCAACCGTTGGTGTCCACGTTTGTGCCAGGCTCTGTGTCTGGACACAGATCGGCGGAGTCGATCACCCCGTCCCCGTCCGCGTCGTTCATCGGCCCCGGCGGTGTGGGCGTCGGCGTCGGTGTAGGCGTTGGCGACGGTGTTGGCTCAATCTGGGATTCCGAGCACCCGTCCTCGTCGGCTTCCTCGTCCGCCGGCGTGTCGGGGCAGGCGTCCAGCCCATTGACCACGCCGTCGTTGTCATCGTCCAAGAAGAACCGGTCGCGCTCCGAGCAGCCGTCTTCGTCAACCTCGTCCGTATCTTCGGGCAGGGTGCCGGGGCACAGGTCGTCATCGTCCGGCACGCCGTCCTCGTCGGCGTCTTCGATACAGTCGTCCGGATCCTGACCCGGGTTGTGGACGTCCGGGCACACGTCACAGACGTCGCCGACCCCGTCGTTGTCTTTGTCCGCCTGGTTGGCGTTCGTGTCGTTCGGGCAGTTGTCGCAGGCGTTGCCGAAACTGTCGCCGTCGGAGTTGGCCTGCGAGGCGTTGGCGTTGTTCGGGCAGTTGTCGCAGGCGTCCGGCACGCCGTCGTTGTCGGCGTCGTCGCCGTCATCCTGGCCCGGGCAGGCGTCGCAGGCGTCGCCCACGCCGTCGTTGTCGGCGTCTTCCTGGTTCGGATTGGTCTCGTTGGGACAGTTGTCGCAGACGTCGCCGAAATCGTCGCCGTCGTTGTTGGCCTGATCGGCATTGGGGATATCAGGACAGTTGTCGCAGACGTCGCCGAAGCCGTCCGTATCGGCATCGGCCTGATTCTCGTTCGCCGCATTGGGGCAATTGTCAATGCAGTCGAGCACCGTGTCCCCATCCAGCGATTCGTCGGGCGTGCCGCAATCGCAGACGCCCGGTTCGGTCTTGTTGGGATCGTTGGGGCATTCTTCGCAGGCGGAGCCGACGTCGTCGCCGTCGGGATCGGCCTGGTCGGCGTTGGCGTCGTCCGGACAGTTGTCGAAGGCGTCGCCTGCTCCGTCGTCGTCGTTGTCCGGGGCCACAGCCAGCACGTCCCCGTAGTAGCCCGGAATCAGCGGGCAGTCGACGTCATGGTCCACGCAACCATCATTGTCCAGGTCGGCGCTGGCATCATACGCGTCGTCGTCGTCGCACACCTCCGCGGCGTTCTGGCAGGGGAACAGATCCAGCACGTTCACCTGCCCGTCGCAGGTGACGTCGCCCGACAGCACGCGGTAGCGCACCACGGTGGATCCGCCGGCGGCGCCGTCGCCGCTCGGCAACGCAGGATCCGCCGGATCGCCCACCTCGCCGTCCAGCGCGCTGCTGTCCGCGGTGCTCTGGACTGCTCCGTCGGGCAGCACGATCGTCACGATCTCGCCGTTGACCGGGGCATCGAACGTCACCGTCAGCGCCGTGGTCGCGCTGCCCTCCGGCGTCACGGTGATCGCGAGGTGGCCGGCGCTCTGCGCATACGCGAACACCTGCCCCGGGCTGACGATCACGTTTTCGGTGAACGTGAAGGTCACCTCCGTCAAACCGCCGGCGCCACTCACGCAGTTATTGCCGCCGGCGACATCAACGCTCTCGATGGCGTTAATCGTCGCCGCCGACACCGGCGCGACCGCTGCGCCCAATACCAAGATCAGCGCGGTGCATATTGCGAGTCTGTTTCTCATCAGCGAAGTTCCTCCATCGTTTTGATTACCCCCCGCCCGCGGCGGAGCGCAGCCGTACCGGGCCAAACGCCGTCCGCCATCTATACCGGGCAGCGCCGGAGGATCAAGGGACAAAATCCCAGGTGAAAGCCATCGATGTGGCGTGCGACATGCACGCTTTTCCCCATTTACGCCATCTTACGCCGTCGGTGGTGGATCAGTAGAAGTCCGGCGGTCCCCAGCAGCCCCAAAGAGGCGGGCTCGGGAATATTCAGCGTCAGCAGCACGCTCTCGAACGGATGTGATTGGCCGCCGTCCGTGGCCAGCACCGTCAACCCGCCCAGCTCAAAGCGGAAATCGCCAAACGCGTCCGCCGAGGCGTCAAACGCCACCTCGGCCAGCACGTCCTGGCCCGCGCCGGGAACGGCCGTGGCGGTGAACGCGCTATCCACCACGTTGATGAGCAGACCGTTGCCGCTCTGCCCGATCGAACTGAACGTGGTCGAGATGCCGCCGCCGGCGCTGCCGTTGGCGATCAGGTTCTCGGCCTCGTAATAGTTCGACTCGGCGGCGTTGCCCGTCACCGTCCCCGTCGCGCCTGCCTGCGGAATCACCCGCAAGTCCAGCGTATATGCCGCGATGGGATCGGTTCCGGAAATGCGCACCAGGAACTTGAAGGTCGTGTCCGGGGCAGCGGGCGTGGCGGGCGGGTCGAGCGTGATGACAGTCGTGGCGTCGGCCGGTGTCGCAGCCGTTAGTACGCCGCCGACCATCGCCAGGGCAAACGCCAATCCGGCGCGCGCACGGCGAGCGGGCATGGAAGTGAACATGGTCTTGTGTTTCCTCTCTTCCCTTCCTCAGGGGATACCGGGGGCGCCGCGCCGTCGGACGCGCTGCCGCCGTCGATCCCATCCTCCCTGTTCTGTCGCGGGGAGTTGAATGCCGCATCGAATCCAGGACAGGGCGGACCGCCGCTCGGGGGCGCTCGCAAACTCCGGTTTTCGTGCGGGATTCTCAGTCAGGCAGGTGTTCTCTCTCTACTCCCCACCCAAACAGACTCCCTGTTTCCCGCTGATTCTAGCGAAATCGCGAACCCCCTGTCAACCGCCTTTTTGGTATTTCGCCAAAGACCGGCGCCCGCAGGCCCGCCGCAGCGTCCGCATAACCCGCCGCCGCCGGCGCCGCCCGCCCCGCAAACACGCCCCTGGCAGGCCCTTGCGGCGTCAACCATCGCACCTGGGCGGGTACCATCGTGCCTGTGCGGGTACCATCGTGCCTGTGCGGGCGTCCGCGCGCCGTAGCCGTCTCGGTGGGGCGGGGCGGCGTCCCCCAGGGCCCCGGCTCAATCTCCGGCCTGCTGCCTCAGCGAACCGGCCGTGCATATACTGAAAAAGCCAATACGCTCCCGCACCGCGTCCAGCACCCGGTCCACCCGGGCGCCCGTCGCATTCGGCTTTTCGCCAAACAGCAGCAACTGCCGCTCGCTCGCCTCGTCCAGGTTGGACAACTGCACGCCCACCAGCCGCACCGCCCCCTCCGCCGGCAGCAGCCCCTCCAGCAGACGCGACGAACACAAATACAGCTCGGCCTGGCAGTCGCTGCGATAGCCCAGGCTGTGTCCGTGCGTGCGCGTCCGGAAGTCGGCCGTGCGCAGTTTCACCGTCACCGTCCCCGCCTTCAGACCCGCCCGCCGCAATCGCCACGCAGCCTTCTCCACCAGCCGATACAGTGCCGCCCGCACCGCCTCCGGGTCCCGGCAGTCCACCCGAAACGTCCTCTCGTTGGATACCGATTTCGGCGCCTCCTGCGGCGTAAGCGTGCGGCGACCCTCGCCGGCCGCCAGTTGCCCCAGCCGCTCCGCCCAACTTTCCCCCACCCGCGCAACCAGCAGGTCCCACGGCATGTCCTGCACGTCGGCCACGGTGAACAGCCCGCTGCCCGCCAGCAACTCGCTCGCCCGCGCCCCGATCCCCGGCGCAGCGCTCAGCGGCATCGGACGCAAAAACGCCGCCTCGCTCCCCGTCGCCACGTGGCATAGCCCCCGCGGCTTGCACTGCGCGCTGGCGATCTTCGCAATCAGCCGGTTCGACCCCACCCCCACGGAAACACTCAGCCCCACCTGCGCCATCACCGCGTCCCGCAACCGCTCCGCGAGCGCCACAGGCCAGTGCCGCGGCGGCGCCTGCCCCGCGTGCAGCGCCCGCCACTGCTCCACCGTCCAATCCAGGTACCCCTCATCAATGCTGGCCTGCTCGATCTGCGGGCTGAACGTCTCCACCACCGCGAACACCCGTCGGCTGTAGTCCTGGTACAACGCGTGCCGACCCGGCAGAAAGTGAGCCTCCGGACAGATCCGGTACGCCCGCGTCAGCGGCATCGGCACCCGTACCCCGCGCGCCCGTGCCTCGTACGACGCCGCCGCCACCACTCCGCGCTGGTTAGGCCGACCGCCCACCACCACCGGCTCGCCCCGCAACTCAGGCCGCAGCAACTGCTCCACCGACGCGAAAAACGCATCCAGATCCACATGCGCCACCACCCGCGGTGCTGCCGCCGCCGTGTCTCTCTCGCCGGTCCGTGCCCCGGGCACACCGTTATCCTTCAGCGGCCGGTCACCCCGCGCCGCCGCGTCATTCAAATCCATTTCCACAAACTCCACCGCTGGCGACCGCGTACTCAGCGTGCGCCCAATATACCATTTCTCACCACAGATGTTAGGTTAATTTTCGGTTGGCCCGGGCCCCGCGCCGGCCACAATGTAAGCGGCGCTGCTCAAAGACATTACGCCTGCCTCGCGCCGCCCTCGGTTGACGGATATCCTCACCCGGTTTACCGTCCCAATTGCCCCATAGGCCGGGTCGGCGATCGTCGCCGGCCCGCCGACCGCCTCAACCAGGATGGACCCTCCATGGCGACGACCGAGGTTGCCCGCATCGCAGGCGTGGAAATCGGCGCAACGCGCCCCCTCGCCTTCATCGCCGGCCCCTGCGTGATCGAGTCCCGCGACCACACCCTCCGCATGGCCGATGGCATCGCCCGCGTTTGCCGCCGCCTCGGCGTGCCCCTGGTCTTCAAGGCCAGTTTCGACAAGGCCAACCGCTCCAGCGCCGACAGCTACCGCGGTGTCCCCATCGACAAGGCCTGCGAAATCTACGCCGAGATAGGCCGCGAAATGGGCCTGCCCGTCACCACCGACATTCACCTGCCCGACCAGGCCAAGCCCATCGGCGCCGTCGTCGACTGCGTCCAGATTCCCGCCTTCCTCTGCCGGCAGACCGATCTGCTCGTCGCCGCCGCCCTCACCCGCAAGTGTGTCAACATCAAAAAAGGGCAGTTCATGTCGCCCGAGGAAATGGCCAACGCGGTCAAGAAGGTCCACGCCATGAGCAACCGCAACGTGCTCCTCACCGAGCGCGGCACCTTCTTCGGCTACAACCGGTTGGTCAACGACATGACCGCGCTGCCGCGCATGCAGGTCTTCGCCCCGGTGGTCTACGACGCCACCCACAGTTGCCAGCAGCCCGGCGGCGAAGGGAGCCAGACCGGCGGCGTGCGCGAATTCGTCCACACCCTCGGACCGGCCGCGGTCGCCGCCGGCGCCGACGCGATCTTTGTCGAAGTCCACGACAACCCCGCCCTGGCCAAGAGCGACGCCGCCACCCAGCTCCCCCTCGACCAGTTCGAACCTTTCGTAACCAAGTGCCTGCGCATCCGCGCTGCCATCGCCAAGGAATAACCCATCAGCCATCAATTACCGCCAAGCAACCGCCTCGACCCAAACCAGTCAACGGATGGCCGACAGCCGATAGCTGACAGCTCCCAATGAACCTCGACGACGAAATCTGCTACTGCTACCACGTCTCGGGACGCAAGCTCATCAACTTCGCCCGGCGCACCCGGCCTGCGCGCCCCAGCCAGATGTCCGAATGCCTCGGCGCCGGTACGGGCTGCGGCTGGTGCATCCCCTTCCTCAGGAAAATCGCCGAGGCCCCCGAGAGTTTCCTCGCCGAAGGCCTCTCCGCCGCAGAATACGCCGCCCGCCGCGAGGAATACATCCGCACCAAGCAGCCCAAAAACAAGTTCGAAGAATAAGAGACGATGCCGCCGATGCCGGGTGGTGGCCCGCTTCCTACAACAGCGGTGACGCCAGTCGCGCCAGCCCCATCGCGAGCGATTGTTGGAATGTCCACTGGTCGGGCGCTTTCGGGTCGATACGCCGGGCCTCCCTCAGCCAGGTGTCAAAATCCGCGCGCAGCTCGCCGGCGAGCCCTTCGTTGTACAGCACCGTGGTGACCTCGAAGTTAATTCGAAAACTGCGCTGGTCCATATTGGCGGAACCCACCAGACCGCAAGTGTTGTCCACGATCATCACCTTCGAATGCAGCAGCGCGTGCTCGTACTCGAAGATCTCCACCCCCGCGTCCGCCAGCTCCTTGTAATAGCTTCGCCCCGCCCACAGCACCAGCCAGTGGTTCGAGTACGACGGAATCAGCAGTTGCACCCGCACGCCCCGGTAGGCGGCCGATTGCAACGCCAGAATCATCGTCATGTCCGGCGCGAAGTAGGGCGTCAGCACCGCGACCGACTTGCGCGCCCCCGCGACCGCCGACAGCAACAGGTGGTGCATGATGTGCGCGTTCGAGTCCGGACCGGACGCCAGCACCTGCACGGTCTGCTCGCCCGCCGGCGCCATCTCGGGAAAATACGTATCGCCCGAAAGATCCTCGCGCGTCGCGTAGTGCCAGTCCTCCACGAAGATTTCCTGCAACTGCTGCACCGCGGGCCCCTCGATCCGCATGTGCGTGTCGCGCCAGGGGCCGTACTTGGCCAGCCGACCGCGGTACTCGTCGCCGATGTTCTGGCTTCCGGTAAAACCTAATTTGCCATCCACCACCACGATCTTGCGGTGGTTGCGGAAGTTCATCCGCCAGCGCCCGCGCCACGGTACCATCGGCAGAAACGAGCTGAGCTGCACCCCGCCGGCCTTGAACGACCGCCGGAACTCCCGCGGCCAGTTCCACGTCCCCACGAAGTCCACCAGCAACCGGACCTCCACGCCTTGCTGCGCCTTGCGCACCAGCAGGTCGCGCAGGCACCGCCCGGTCTCGTCGGGCTGAAAGATATAGTATTCCAGGTGTACGTGGTGTCGGGCGGCCTCCACCGCCGCCATGATCGCGTTGAAGTTCTGGTCGTCGCGGTGATAGACCGTCACCGCGTTGCCCGTGGTGGGGGCCCGGCCGCTGATCCGCGTGGCGATCGCCATCAACGCCGCCGCCGAGGGGTGTACCAGCGCGACCGACCGCTCCCCGAACCGGCAGTGCAGGCTCTCAACCTGCCGGTGCAAACTGGTGTGCAAGCGCCGCCGGCGGCGTTGACGCCGCCGCCGCGTACGCTCAAACCGCGGCTCACCCGCGATCACAAACAGCACCAGCCCCAACGCGGGCAGCAACAGCAGCGTCAGGATCCAGACCAGCATTGCCCGTGGCTCCCGGGGCCGGCGCAGCACGAACACGATGGCGATCGCCACCAGCAACGTGTCCACGACGGTGAAGATGGTCCAGAATGCCGTCCAGGTCATCGCGCGTCCGTCTCCCCTGCGTGCCGCACCCACTATAGCCGATCAACCCAGTGGAAACACCCGAATCGCACTGGCTCACTGTCAAGTCCTGATCTTATTACTCCGACACCGAACATCTGAACACTATTAGTTCTGGGGACGCCGTTTTTCACTGCCCTGCGCGCATTATATATGTTCATTCATTCGGTGCCGGAGTAGTAAGTTGGCGCGCACCTGCTCACCTCTCCACTCTCCCTTGTCTCCTCTCGTCTACTCTCTGCTCTCTCCTCTCCACTCGCTCCTCTCTAACTGTACTGGTTCAGCGTGAAT